>Ga0316205_10002827_pt1 | contig 17270 bp, 17 predicted proteins | sample 3monthpyrite_MG_FD_204941 | JGI IMG/M metagenome (GOLD analysis project Ga0316205, IMG submission 204941) | Microbial mat bacterial communities from mineral coupon in-situ incubated in ocean water Damariscotta River, Maine, United States -... | ecosystem: Environmental > Aquatic > Marine >... | reverse complement strand
AGCGAAGCGGAGCGTCCCACACGAACGATTTAGCGCTTGCGACATACATGTTGAAGAAAATCATATTTGAATTAAAAGTGAGTTCATATACGTATAGGTGGTTAGCCATCAGGGGCTGATAAAAATTGTCAAATAAAAATGCTCAAATAAAAATTCTCAAGAAAAACTCTCAAAGAATAGGGTTTTAATCATTTCTACTTTTCTGTATTTCTAACTGCTCTAGTAAAGGCGCTCTTACTTTATCTTTGGCAAATTCGAGGAACATAAATCCCACTAAAAAAGAAAAAATAATAAAATGCAATAAATAGAAAGACGTTGAGTTTGTAAATAAACGTCGTGCAGGTAAATATAAGTAAAGAATTACCGAACAGCTAATGCCGAGGAGTACGATCGTTAAAAGTCTAGTTAAACTCCCTGCCAGTAACCGTTGATCTCCGATTTGAATAAGCGGGCCATAAAACCATATAATGAACGCCAGAAGCAAAAATCCAACGACATATGGCACACTTTTGTAAAACATATGCAAGAATTTAAACGGAAAGATCGAATACGACTTTCCATAGACTACTTCGGGTGATGTAATGCTTTGATTCTCCACTGCCTCCTGTTCACTTTTATTTAAAGTGGTTGTGCTGGTATCTAGTGCTCCTATTACATTTCGTATCGCTGCAACAATGCGAGATACCTCTTCATTTTTAGTGTCACCCTTCCAATCGATCAATTGCGCAGTATGAATTCTACGAAACTCAAGGGGTATTTTTGTTTCTTCTAATAGAATGGGTATAAGTATTCCCTGGTTTGCACCCTCAGCAGCCTCAGCATTAACCCAACGGGATTGAACAGCATTAGGCGTCCAGACAACGATTACGCAACGACACTGATTCAGTGCCTCTTCAATCACATCACTAAAGGATTGTCCTGGTTGAATATTTCGATCCCACCATACACTTAAGCCATGTGATTCTAATGCTTTAACCAGCGGTGCTACCCGTTCTTTATCATCACTTGCATAGCTAATAAATACGTCAGTCATCGAGCTTCCTGAAAGGTCTAAAACCGAGTGATTCGGTAAGTTGTTGATTGTTTTAGTGCCGACTCTGTAAAAACACCCCATATCGTTACATTTTAAAAGGACTTTTACAATCAGATATTATGTGCACCTGTTTTATGAATCTTGTCTAATTACTGTTTAAATATTTCAGGGCACATGCGGATCAAAATGCTAATACAGTGAATCCCTTAAGATGGCTGTCCTTTTTGTTTTTTTATTCCTCTTTTTATTTCTTTTTATTTATAAGGAGCTGAGTGTTTTATCTATGTTACAGAGTCGTAGCTTTTTGGGTGGATTCAAACCATGTTAGTTCCTGTGATAAAATGATAACTAATCATCCTGTCAAGAGGGATACAAGGGTGGCTTCGTTTGATCCCCTTATCCTCCATTTGATTTCTTACTATGATAATTTTTTAAGGCTTTTGATTTTAACTCATACACATTAATCATTCATATTCCGTTCCCATATTTTATAACTCGACACCAGCGCTTGATTCACAAATTCCACCTGTGGCCCATTCGCTACTATTGATGTTACCTTTTTAGTGCTTGCGTCTATTCCGAATTCAACCGCATACAATCTAAGGGGCATAATCCCTTCTCGATGCATTACCCAGTAGCGTATCCAGCGTTTGTTATCTGCAGCCTGAATTTCTTCGAATTTTTCACCAAAGTATTTAGTTAATTCATTCATGGCCATTGGCTGTCGCAGTTCGGCCGTTACGGAAATAACCTGATGTGCCTGGTAGGGATCTTCAGGCACACCGTAAGTGGTTTTTTGTGGTTTCCTTCTTACAACTACCAAACCTACGCCGCCTTTGGCATGTAACACCAAGCTGGAAAAATCTTCTATTTTGAAAAAGTTTCCTGCCTGTTGTTTGTTCTTGTTCTTGTTATTGGGCTTGCCAGGTTTTGGTGTGTATATCAGTGACCAGTCACCACTCGGTAATTTTGTTTTTTCTTTTCTGGTTTCAGTCTTTGTCGGCAATATTTTTGTTGCCTGTCCGTAGGCCTGAATGACTTCGTTTGCACGGGACTCGATCATTTGCACACCGGGGATGGCGCGCATTTGCTCTAAATCCATGGCAGAGGTGAAGCTTGCGTATGTCCAAAGCGAAACAAACATTAACAAATTCCAAACTGGACGATTTAATTCACTGATCTTTATCACCGGCATTTACACACTCCCCGTAGCCATTTCTAGCAGGGATGCAAAAGGAACTCGATCGATAAACCAGATCATACCCGCCAGACCTGTGGCCAATGATGCATACCTGATGACTTGCGGTTGCCAGTTTTTCTCACGCACTAACTTGAGTATCCACAGCAGGGGAATCACTATCAGAATTTGTCCTAATTCGATCCCTAAATTAAAGGCGACCAGTGAACTAATCAGCTCATCACGGGACATGGTGATTTCCTGCAACACACCGACAAAGCCCAGGCCATGCACTAACCCAAACACGAAGGTAAGTAACCAGCGTCGCTTAAAGCGTTTTCGCAGCAGGTTTTCATAGGCGACATAAACAATGGTGAGCGCAATCAATGGCTCAACAATTGAGGCCGGTATTGATAGCAGACCAAAAAAGGCCAGCGCCAGGGTTATGCTGTGAGCGATGGTGAAAGAGGTAATTACTTTTAGTGTGTCACGCAAACCTACGGTGATCAGGATAATCGAAATTACAAACAGAATGTGATCATAGCCGGTGATGATATGTTGCACGCCAAGCTTAATGAATCGCCAGACTCGGTTTAGTAACAGCGAGCTTGCCTGCTGCACATTATCAATTTGCATTTGCCGTTGTTTATTGCTGATCATGCCCTCGTTTAACACCTGGCGCAGGTCGTTGTGACTTACCAGTTTAAGCATTTGCACATGCTTGTCATCGAGGTCTAAAAAGGCTTCGCTGTTTATATTTAATGATGTGACCGGTTGATCACATTGGTAATTCAGGTGAACGATTTCATTGCCTGAATCCTGCGTCATAAAAGGTGACATGGTATTTAATTTACAGTGGGTGTCCCCATTGCGCAGCTTGATTGTGGTGGCAAAATATTCACGGTACCAGTCCAGCTCCGAGGTTGAGAACATGGTTTTTTTAAGCACTGCGGGGATATTTAGAAAATAGTCCACACTGTTACCGTTAACGGTTAACAAAGTATTGCTGACACTGCCGATTGATTCGTGGGCCTGGGTGTTTGGTGAGACCATGAGCAATGCCCAGGTCAGTGCAGATAACACCTGCAGGCGAAAATTTTTTTTAAACATTACAAGGCTTTTACTTAATAAGGGGGTCAGACTAAACCTGCGGCCCAAGCGGGCCACAGGCTGTTACAACCCTGGTTAATTTACTGGGTTAATTTAGCTATGGGTGTCCGACTAGTCTATCTGTACCGCGCGGTCATCTAATACTGGAGACACCGTCTGGTGTGCTTCTATGTACTTGACGATCTCATCCACAGCAGTCGTACCCGCAACAGGCGTTGCAGTTTGTGGTGCGGGTGGTGGAGGTGAGGTTGCTGCAAAGGTGTATACCTTATCGATGTTTGCCTGATTTTTTACACCATTTTGCACCAGGTAATCGTTGCCGATTTTCAGGTCAACAATGTGCTCATTATCCAGGGCATTGGCACGGTAAGTGTATTTCACATTTTCATTCCAGCGCATTACATCACCACCAGGCCAGTTGTACGGATCATCTCCGAACTGTTTGTTTAGCAATGTGTTAAGCACGCCGAATACAAATGAACCTTTGATAGCACCGGTATAAACCTTGTTATCACCAAAGTTAGGTGAAACCATGTTCCATACGTCGCCGACGGTGATAGGCCCTGGTGGAATAGTTGAACCATAACGAATTCCACGGAAGTGGGAAATGTCAGCACCGTAAGTATCGGTTAAAGCGTCCATTAAAAAATTCGACATGGTTGACTGGGTGTCACCACGACGGAAGATAGTGGTGCTGGTGTTACCCACTTCTCGATCCAGGTAATCTTTGAAAGGCGCATAGGCCGCTTCAGCAATTGCCTGCACTTCAGGGTCTGGCTTAACATCATCGCTGATAATACGCTTTACTTCATAACCGGCAATTGAGATGTCATTATTGGCTTCAACCTTAACGTCCAGCATGCCCAGGTATACGCTGTGTGAACCAGCCTGGGTAACAATTATATTGCGCCCATCTTTACCCTGCAGCACTGAAGGCTCCTGGAAAACATCATGTGAATGTCCGCCCAGAATAACATCGATACCGCTTTGCTCGGTGGCGAATTTCAGGTCCTGAAGCATACCAAAATGCGACATTGCAACAACCAGATCAGGTTTTTCAATGGCACGAAGTTCTGCCACCATCTGGCTCATTTCATCGGCAACATTAAACGCATCAGGCGATCCATCGGGTGCTAGCTGCTTACCCAATGCAAAACCTTCTGTTACCAGCGGATGCACCAGACCAATCAATAATACTTTTTTGGTTGGTAGATTCATAATGACATAAGGAGGAAAAACCAGTTCACCTGTGTCTGAATGACGCAGGGTGCTGCCCACTGTTGGAAAATCAATCATACTGGTAACGCGTAAAAATTCTGATTTGCCCCAGGCAAAATCGCGATTACCCGGAACCCAGGCATCATAACCCATGGCGTTAAGCACGGGGATAACCGCTTCTCCGCGAGTCATTTGAGCCACGGGTGAGCCGTCGAAAGTGTCGCCCGAATCAAGGAAAAGCGCATTAGTGCGCTTAGGCTTGTACTTCTTCACCAGGGTAGAAACCTGTGCATAACCGCCCAGTTTGCCCTCGGTTGCCGCGATGCCAGCATATTGATCGACATTGTCAGGCTCTGCATGATAAACAGGCATAAAAAAGCCATGGGTATCATTAGTCCATAACAACCTGATTTCTTCAGGGTGGCCCTCACACTTATCACCGTGTGAATCCTTGCCCTGATAGCTCTGGTTTTGGCACTCGGATGACGCCAGGCTTACGCCCGATGTAGCAGAGAGTGTTAGTAAGGTAAGCGATAACAAGAGATTCTTGCGTATCGAGCGACAGTTCAATGCTGCCAGCTTATTGAGTTGTGTCATAACTATGTAATTCCTTAATTAAAATCTGATAAAGCATCCACACACCTGCATCATTGCATTTTCATTTTATGACTTCAGTGTGTGGTTACACGCCTGGATTAATAAATCCAGCTAATACAATCAAATCCGTCCGTTTACATCTCCCTGACTGACCTTCCTATCGGTAAAAACCAATACGAACCGGCCTTGTACCAACATTAGCTGGAACCTCTTCGTGCCCAACTAACGGATACAACTAAACCCAGCGCCATGCCTATTGCAGCTACCTTAACCACATTACAAATTAATAACGAAAGCAAGGGATCACTACTATCCGGTACATATACTCACTGGTTTCATAAAGCATTCTCACATTATGTATTAATAGATACTAATATAAGAATATAGTGATATTAATGTGTTGTAAAAAAGAGTTCAACAAAAAATCCAGAAACCGCGGGATAGTTATTAAAATTTAGATAGAACACACGTTTGAAATTATTAGGGGATTTTTCCTATAGACGTTAAGTTTGATATATGCCTACACATCCATATTTTCAATTCATGTACAGATTCAAGTTATTCACATCCACTAGAAAACGAAAACCAGACTCTATCTAAGTTTTTGTTTTTATTGGGTTCTTTAGATGGCTGTCTTTTTTATTTATTTTTTATTTATAAGACCCAATGGGTCTCGTGCTAAAGGTTTTTTAAAAGCCACACAGATGAAAACGAATGGTGAGTTATCTGCGGGGTATACCATTGAAGGGTAGAGATGCATGAAGGCTAAATAAGCAGTGAATACCTAATGTGTCATTTAGCTTTTTTGTCAGATCTTCAATGGTTGCAGCGATGTGGATATCCATCATAAGTTTGAATACGGCCCATTGGTTATGTTCTTAAAACTGGATGTCCGTTTATCTCCCCGTTTATCTCTTAGCACAAAACTCAATTACCAGTGCTCACCTGGGTTGAGTCATTGTGAGCATTTTTTTCATGACTTGAATAATCTACATTTAATGAAATATTGATACAATGTTCGGTTGAGCGTTTGCCTTGTCTGGGTTTTCAGTTTTCTCTCATTTTAAGCGTTATTTCTGGTGTGTTTTGTATCGTTTGATTTTTTAATTGTGAATTTTGAATTTATTATGAATCTGGCTGTTGATTTTTTAAAGTTGGGTGTCCGTTTAATTCCGTTTAATTCTGTTCATAATCGCATATTCAATTCATGTACAGATTCAAGTAACTGACATACACAAAAAAATATGTAAACCAGACTTTAGCCGATTAAAAAGTTTCTTCTTATTTCGAAGAGCATTACTTAAGTTAAGGTCATTGCTCACCAACATGATACCTACTATGAAAGCACTGCCAGACAGAATTAAAAAAAATCTATGATGAACTGAAACAGTCAGTACAGTAAATATACAGAGGGGTAGACCACCCCGCTGTATATCATTTTTAATTTAACTTACCGTAGCGCCTGTCTATGCTCTATGACCAAACAGGAAAAATTATATCTTATAATTTCACTGAATCCACTGCTTATGAAGTATCAGTGTGCAGTTAGAAACACCTTTACCATCAAAGTTAGGCTGAAATGAAAAGGTACCATTCAGGCACATACTACCAATCATATTCGCGTAATCACCTTCACCGCTTACTTCATGTACACCCTGACAACCTCCCATACGTAATGAGGCACCATTAACAGAATTTGGTAATTCTACTGGACCCAATGTGGCATAAGCGTTGCCATTTAATTGCATACCTTCGATATACTCAAACGTAGAGCCGCCAACTTTCATAGACAAGGTACTCATGGTCCATGGCAGTACCGGAAGTGTCGTCCAGTCAACCGTTGGATCACCTAAAGCAAAGAAACCGAGATCAAATTCTGGTGTCGCATTTATCGTTCCAACTTGAGCGACGGCGCCAATTGTTTCACCACTTGAAGGGTCTACGATTGGAGCATAAACATTCCCGGATATCGGATAGATAATGGACTGTACACCACAGGCATCGGCTGGGTCGTTTGTGACACTACCATCGGCACACCGGTAACCTGTAATTGCGCCATCTACAGATGATATTGTACTAACCACTGTTAATGCATCAAGGTTAGGGTTTGTTGCTTCAAGCCCTGCAAAGTGTTTAGGCGACGCAATAGCTGAGCCAGAAGACAGTGTGATAGCCGCACAAATTAATTGAACGAGTGTATTTTTATTAACTAAAATTTTCATTATTATGTTCCCATACGTTAAGTTTTTGTTACATTATTAATAACAACCAGCATGCTCAATACAATCACTAAGTGCTGGCCAAATTTTAGAATTTAAATGTAGATATTCTTTTTATCGATCTCATTTTTTCTAATAAACATTAAGTAAATTAAAAACCGATGCGCGCATTAAACCTTATATCAGAATATTACTATGTGATGTTATTCGCATAATAATACTCATTATGTCAATCTGTGATGGAGTTAATAAAACTGAATTGGAAAATAATTTTTGATAAAAAATCTACAACACATTGATTAATATCAAGCCATTTTTACCGCAATTACATTAGGAGAGCATCAGATGCTCAATGTTTATTTAAATGATATAAAAACAAACACCAAATTGTTACAGAAACTTTACAGACACCTTTAATTATTAAAATGTACGCCATGATTATTTTTTATTAAATACTCTTTGGTAGTGGCATACTAAGTTTGGCCACCGAATTAAAGGTGATATCATAATCATCATTAATAAAGGTAGGTACATGACTAAACACTTTAAATCTGAATTTGGACAAGAAGTTGCAGAACTAGTCGTTGATAAAGGCTATTCAATCCGAGAAGCAGCTGAAGCCATGAGCGTAGGTAAATCTACTGTAGATGCCTGGGCACGGCAACTACGCAAAAGAACGAGGCGGTAAGTCTCGCTTAGCACACCCATATCAGAAGAGCAGCGTAGAATTAAAGCGTTAGAACGTGAAGTGCAACAGCTGAAAATGGAGAAAGATATACTAAAAAAGGCTACAGCTCTCTTAATGTCGGACGCCATGAACGGTTTACGTTAATTGAAAAAATAAAAGAGAGATATTCTGTTAAAGTTTTATGTCGAGTCTTTGATGTTCACCGCAGTAGTTATCGATATTGGCAAGAAAATCATTCGACGATTAAGACTGAAAATAAATGCCCCAATGGAGCGTTTATTTAGAAGTTTGAAAACTGAAAACATGCCTAAGTATGGTTATGAAAATGACATTATAGCAAGTGATTCTATACGAGATTACATTTACAAATATTATAATTCTATAAGACCTCACAGTCATAAATTAGGATTATCACCGAACAAAAAAGAAAAGTATTACTGGGAAACCTTTAATTCAGAGGCTAAAAAAGGTTGACCGCTACAGAAAACAACAAATTTCTAATAATGTTAATGGATGTTAAATAGATTTAAAGGGTTTGAACCCTTAAATTCTTTTTAAAATTTTCATCTGTTAAAAATGGGGTCTCTAATTACCTGCGTGTCGTCGAGTCTGGAAAAATTTAGCTCTGGATTTTTGATATACGTCAAAGCGTTGTATATCTATTGATACTCAAGCCTGATAGATTGTTACAATATATACAGTAATACTAATATATTTAAGGAGCATAAGATGTCACGTCATATAGCAACTTTTATCTTATTGCCATTTATAATGGTGCTTGCCTCTGGTTGTAGTAAAGAGGTCAGTTTTGCCCGGGATATTCAGCCAGTTTTGAAGGATCATTGCTTAGAATGTCATATCAAGGGTGAAGAAGGCCATGAGAAAAGCGGCCTTAGTATGGAAAGTTATGCTGATCTAATGAAGGGTACCAAATTTGGCCCTGTGATAGTAGCGGGAGACAGCCTTTCAAGCACTCTATCACGATTGATTGGGCATAAGGCAGACAAGGCTATAAACATGCCTCATGACAAGAATCGGATCCCGCTTGATAAAATTAAGTTGTTTGACAGCTGGATCGATCAGGGTGCCAAAAATAATTAAAGCTATAAATAGAGGTAAATATAAGGTTATTAAATAACAGGGTTGATTTAATCCTGCTATTTAATAACCTGTCTCAAAATTTTAGTGCCCTGTTGAGTAAAAACAGCAGTTAGAGATTTATACTAATTTAAATTTGTCATTCGTGGCTTTTATATATAGATTATTGCGCTCGTAATAATTGCACTGTGATAATTACCCCCGTAATATTGACCCCTGTGCTTTCTTACATTTCACTAATAACCCTGGCAAAATCCTCGACCTGTTCCCAATTAGTAAAATCAGTAACCGTATTAAGCCCAGTTGGGCCATGTGTAATATACATTATTAGACGTATCATCATGCGATCAAAAAAACGGTATTTCTGATAATCTATTTCCCCAGCGAACACAGCAAGCACAGTAGGCCGCCATGGCACCTGTTTTAAAAATTTCTGTATATATGGATTGGTATCAGGCTGGTTCTTGTCAGGCTTTCTGGCAACGACATTAACAGAGAAAAAAGCAGCCGGTTTATTTTGCAGAATATCTTTATTCCGCGTTACAAAATCTAAAACATTTTTATTGTGTTTCCCATAGCGAATTCTCGCGCCAATAACAATCTTATCAAATAGCTCAGGTTGTACAGGCGCTTCGTCATCAATGGAAACAAGTTTGACATTATGGCCCTGCTGTTCAATTAGCCAGCGTATTTTCTGGCATATTTTTTTGGTGTGCCCGTCAGTGGTCGAATAAATGATAAGGATATTTGCCATTTCAGATATCTGCTAATTTCATATAATTAAGTGTAATACAATCCGTGCGATGAAGCATCTTGATAAATACTTTGTTAGTTAAGTAGCACTCGTTAAAGCCTTAAGTTGGGTGTCTTTATAATATTATATCAGTTGAAGGTAGCTTTACCCAAAATCATGTGCCAGTGCCAGGAGCGGTATGGTTATTTGGTACAGGTTTGTTAAGTCTGGGGGCTTTTTCGCGTAGGCGACGTGCTACTGGTAAATAAACGTAACTAGTGGGGGGCAGAGCAAAAAGTGCGCTCCTTCTCCGCGTTATGTAAACCTACGTAAAGCAAGCGTACGAGTTGCCGTTTATGTAAATAATAAATCAAGCGGAGTTAATTTATGGCCAGAAAACCGAGGTTCAATCTCGTTGGAGGCCGCAGCACATGATACAACAATACACCGGACACCCAGAATAACAAAAGAACGAGGTTTCGATTAAAGGGGCGCCCCCTTTAATTGTCGTTTAACTTTTGTCTCATATTATTTTTGTTATTCGATCAACAAGGCTGATTGCAAGCGTCAAATAGCAAGTGGAAATAACAGTGTTATTTTCTTTACAAGCATTTAAATCTTCTAGAGGTTTGATAGTTGGGCTTCTATAGTCAATAGGGATGCTTTTTATTGCTTGCTCAAGGTTCTTGCCAAGCTTTTCATCCGCTCCTTCAGCTGAATTATAGGATGACCAATAAGCCTCCGCAGCCTTTCTTATAGCTAAAGTACGACCATGACTAATTATTTTTTCAAATGCGTCTACAGCCTCTTTATTTTCTTTCATCTCATATCCTCTAATTAATCATATACACATAATGCTGCAAATCACCAGCGTCAAAAAGCAGAGCGCAGCGATGTTTTTTGACGTCCGAGTGCATTTGTCTTGTTAGGCAATTATTGCGTTTCCCTTAACAGTGTAGCAAATGCTCTGGGTTGCTCCAAATTTGGAAAGTGGCCGCAACCATCAAATTCAAGTATTTCACAATGAGGCACATGTTCACGAAAGCTCTCAAATTGTGTGTTCTTATGAGACCAGTCTTTATTGCCCCATACCATCGTGGTTGGAACCTCTATACCGTTTAGCTCATTATCATCAACATTGCGTACACCCTGTACGATGCTTGCCAGACAAAAGCAGCCTCCCGAATGAAGAGCAGATAGAGAGAGGTTTACAAAATCTTCTTTGTACTGACTATCTCTTGGCAGGGCCATGTCGTACCATATTGAAGCCATTTTTTTAGACATAATCGCATTAATAGTTTGACCTATATAGGGAATCTGTATTGGCTTTGGAACGTTGCGTTTTGTCCATTGATTTTTCATTTCATGTATTGAGGGTGTTTGAGCAAGGACTAGTCTGGATACCCGCTCCGGAAAGTTTTTTGCCACAGCAATAGCAATAAAACTGTTAGAGCAAGAAAAGGAGAGTATTGCTCTTTCGATCTTAAGTGCATCCAGCACAGAAATGATAACCTTTGTATTTTTCTCAAGCCCAAAATCGTAACTTAATTTTGGATAAGAATAACCGAGACCCGGCATATCGAAACATATAACCCTGAAACAGGGCCGCAATTCGTTGATTAAAGTCTCGAAGTGCTCAATCACGCATGGCCCATCAGGGACCATGACTAAAGTGGGTTTATTGCCACCAGTATTGCCTCTAGTAGCGCCTCCGGTATCCTTAACCCTGATCTTGCCCGCGTCTGTGTCGAGCATATAGGTGTCATCGGGCCAGTATGCGATTACTTCGCTAGACGGACTACGGAAAAAGTATCTTATGCCATCCAAAATATGACCGTGACTCATGCATGCCTCTTCAAGGGTGTTGTTTAACGGTTGAGCTAACTGACAGTGTGTTTTTTATATCGGTCAAGTTGAGTAAATGATTATGTGTTTTATGCTTCACTCATAAATCCTCGATTCCACGCGACCGAAGATTACTGATAATGGTTGAATCACTTCTGTTTTTGGAGGTGGCCGCTTTCATGAAAACAACCACGCCATCGATATCGCGAATCACACCCTTAAGCCGGTTATTATCTTCGATAGATGCACTTATGCAAGCAAAAGCATGATCCATAAGGCTCTTGTCATTTCGAGCGATGCCTACTGCATAAGCGAGGTAACTGGCGAGCCCGTCATGATGCGAATTAATACGTTTTGCGAAATCAGACCATGTCTTCAACCATCGCTGCCATTCGATGGCGGAAAGCTTTCGACCATCGAGATGCAAAAATAACGTTGCACTGATCAACTCATCCTGCCAGTTCCAGTCCGGCGACTTTTCTTTGCGTCTCGCTACCCTGACCGCGCGTTCGTGAAACTCCAGACAACGCTCGCACTGATAATAACAGGCAAGAAGATAGGCAATATATTCACGTTCAAGCTGAGTCAATTCAAACGGCTCCGACTCACCGGGTACACCTTCAAATACAAGTTGATGTAGTTCGTTGAGCACATCATTGAACGCAAATCCAAGCAGGGGCGCATGGGTTTTTATCATGATGAATATCTCGTTGGTTGCAATGTTAAATATTTAATAAACCAGGTAGTACAGTAACAAAGTCTTAAGCAAATTAATGAGTATGTCTATTTTCTATGTCATAGTATGGTCACATTAAATAAGCCGGACATTCAGAATAACAAAAAAACTAAATTCTATCTAAATCTTTGTTTTTAATAGGATCTTACGTTGGGTATCCTTTTTATTTTTATTAAGCAACCAATCGCGAATGAGACCGACGATACTCCCCCGGGCGTAATTTAAACTGTTTCTTAAATGCTTCACTAAATGCCGCTTCTGACTGATAGCCAACACTCTCAGCAATCGAAATTAAAGACATATTTGTATCAATTAATAATCGACTCGCTTTTTGCACTCTTACGAATATTACATACTGCAAAGGTGTCATATGTACCAGTTCTGTAAATCGATTTGAGAATGCGGATCGGGACATGCAGGCTACTTTTCCCAATTTCTCCACACTCCATTTATGAGCAGGATCGCCATGAATAGCCGATAGAGTCTGGTTAATTCGTGGATCCGTAAACGCAGATAAAAATGGAATTTTTTCAGCAGCACAATCCAATGTAGCACGTACAACCTGAACCAGGATAATTTCAGATAGTCTATCGATAATGGCATTTGCTCCAGGTTGCATACTCGCTGCTTCATGTGCAATGAATCCAATAGCACTGTCCAACCACTGAGTGTTATAACTGGAATCACCCGACACAGTTAGTTTAGCGGGTAGATTTTCCAACAAAGGATGACACTCTAATTCATTGAATGCAAACTCGCCACAAACCAGGCAACATCCTGCACCACCACCACCATATATCAACGGCCCAGAACCAACGTAGCTCACATCGTCCAACACCTCTGCTAATGGTCTTATTTCTGTTGCGCATTGATCGGCTATGGTATGTGCTGCGCCATGAGGGATAATCACCAGATCACCATTCGACATAAATGCGCCTTCTGTTTGCCCATTTATCTGCAACCAACATTGACCTCGAATCACAATATGAAATCGCGCAACTTTTCCCTTCGCGGGTACCTCTAATCCCCAAGGGGCGGTCAATTCAGTTCTAAAGTACAGACTACTGGATAAGCGTAACGTATTCAAAATATCTGTAAGTGCATCCATAAAAACGACATCCCAACGGCTAACGTGCAACCTAAACTCGGAAAATATATTAGAGCTCCAGCATAACAAAAAGCATTCGCCCAGTATCTACCGCAACAAGGTTTAAATACGATTCAGACGTAAATAAGCATGAATCAGTATGAATCGTATTAGTTTTACGCTAAAAAAGTATTTCAGATATATTTGACCCCTGCAACGCGGCGCGTGATTCTTGTAACTGCACAGCAGCTTAGTACGGCATACCAAAGCTAATAATATGAAAATTTCACAGGTTTTTCGATGTAAAGCCAATTCGTAGTCCATCCAGTTAATAATGACTTTATCAAAGAATATTCCCCGAATATTCCCCGGGTACTCCCCTGGCCGACATCCAATACGCGAAGCAGTGATCCAAGTAATAGTTAATAAACTGACGCACACTATTAATAAATTAAAAAACAACCGCTGTTCAATATTCATTACAGCAGGATGATCTTTTAACGTCAGCAAACAATATTTCAAAACAAATAAAAAATATAAAAGCAGATACGATTCAGTATTAAATACGGTTTATATCGTATTTAAAAATAATTCGAAATTTGAAAGTATAGTTCCCTCTGGTTTTACACAAAAATTCTGAATCGATTTTTTTTCAGCCATTTATTTATAAAGCCAGTTAACAAAAGTATGAGCGCTTTTTATGCTCACTAATCAATCCATAAGGAATACATACGATGAAGATTAGACCGCTTTTTTATTCGACTTGTCGTCATGCCGATATCACCGACAACTACAGAGTAATGACTACAACAGTGCATCTACCATTCATAGCGGAAAAAGCCATGGATAAACCAGGGATAAACCAGTGATAAATAATGTCCTCCCCGTAACAACCAGTGAAGGATAAAAAAGTCATCCTTCAAACTTAATTAGTCATTTTTTTAATAGGAAAAAAACATGAAGAAAAAAACTCCCTTAACAACCGTCTCGACCCTTCTGAGCGCATTGGCTATTTTCTCAATAAATATAGCCGTTGCCGACCAGGAAAATGAGTACGACAATGATGTTAGCAACTCAAGTTACCAGAACAACGCGGTTTATCGCGTCGAAATGCACAACCAAACTGCAAACCAATGGTTAAGCCCTTATTTATGTGCATTACATAATCGTCGTCTACGTTTGTTTCAAGTAAACCGAGCAGCGACGACAGGGCAGGCAACCTTTGCCGAAGATGGTTACAATGGTATTCTAGCGAAAGAGCTACGCGAAAACCCCAACGTATACTCAGTGCTAGAAACAGCAGCAGGCTTAACCCCACCAGGAACATCTCGCGTCGAACACATCAGTGGTCCGTCCAATGCACGACTCACTTGTATAGCAATGCCTGTCACAACCAACGATGTTTTAACCGTCATTCAAAATGTCAAAACACCAAAACACCATGATAGAACACAAAGCTATTCCAGCACCGAGTGGGACCTAGGTTCAGAATTCAACAATTATTCAGCGCAATTTATGCCAGAGGACAGTATTAATTTAGTACCAGAAGAACCGAATAACCCCGTCACTATTTCGGATAATGTTGTCTTTGGATCAGTCGGCCGCCCAGCGGGAGTCCCTTCACTACTAAGCCCATTCACTCGCGCATACGTCAATAGTCAAGGAGCAATAGCCGAAGGAACGATGAGTGTTTTTACCCAATACGTAGGCAGTGATGACTTTCCAGCTGAACTTTATGGTTGGGCGGGATCAGCCTCACGCTTCTTGATCACACGTGTTGAATGAGACGAACTCTCCAGCTTTGCTAGAAAGTATAAAGGGGGCGGTGATAAGCGCTAATTATTCTCACTTGTCACAGGCCCCTTTTATTTTAAATCTGACTGTTGTTTTTATGATTTTTAAAGTTGGGTGTCCGTTTAATTTGTTAGTATTAAAAAAAAGGCCAGGTTCTATCTAAGTCATTTTTTTTATTGTGACCTGAGATGGGTGTCCGTTTTATCTCGATTAATTAACTATTTAACCAGTAACGTTATTGCTTTGGTATTTAGCGATTTGAATTTATTAAACAAAGCTTTTGTGTCGCTTTTAGTTATACCTATACAGCCTTTGGTTCCAGGAATGTTTCCATCTGGGTGTATCCCCAGGTTCCCTACGCCGATCCATAAAAACCAGGCAAAGCCTTTGTTATCTCTGTAAGAATATGGTGGTAAAGCATATTTAGCGTTATGGGGTACGCCATGTCCTGTACTACCTGCCATAAGTGCGCCTTTAGGTATTGTGTACAAACCAGCCGGGGTAGGGCTGTACTTGCCGGGAATACCTGAACGAACACTCCAGCTTTCACCATGACCCGTTAAAGTGTTTTTCTTTTTGTCATAAATGAAATCAGCCATGGGTATTACTCCTTAGTAGCAATAATTAAATAAAAATTAACACTTGGATGAAAGTGATTTTAAAAGATGAGTGACGCCGTTAAAGTCTTGTGGGTTATCTATGCTGTTGTTACCCCAGTAAAAAACTGATACCCCTTTATTTTTGTCGCAGACGAATATATATGATTTAAACGTGGCGACATCTGAATTAGCTGGCGGAATAGAATAACCTGAATAATTCCAGTTAAGTCCTTCAGCTTTAATGCTTCCAGTTAGAAATTTATATCCACTTTCTTCGAACATACTCTTTGATTTTTGTAATGCGATAATCTTTTTAGCACCAACAGTAGCGCTAAGTGTCCATATAAAGTTTTCATTACCATATGTAGGTTTTACCCAGTGAGAGCGGTTAATGCTAAGACCGTCATCTATAAGGCTGCCTACATATTCATCATAAACTTCATCAAGATGGCCTTTATTATTATGAATGTATTGATCGTTTATACCGAAAGATACCTGTACCCATCCAGGTAAAGAAATATTGGGTGTGGTTTGTTGCGCTCCTTGTTCAGGTGAAGTGCAGCCACTCATGACAGATATCATGACAAAGCAGGAAGCTATGTATAATTTATTAAGGGACGTTTTCATATAAATATTTGTATCCAGGTGAAATTCAGCTTAAGTAAATGTCTGTCATAAATCAATTAGTTTCAAGAATAATAATAGTGACACCCACGGGGTAACACGGACGCCTACCATAAGTTTTTTAAAGTTGGGTGTCCATTTTATTTGTGCTTTTTTTGCTTTCCAACCTGACCCCAGTCTTTTTACTTGTCACACTAACTGTAGTGGTGTCCTTTTCAATTCAATTTATTCTCTTAGCCTGTAATGCATAAAATCCTTTAACAGGCTCCATTTTATATATTGGAAAGTCTTCACCGAATTCATCAATAAATTCAGACACACGCTTAGAATCCATTTTCCAGCCTAGATAAATTGCCTGAATAGCTCCATCTACAGACCATAATTGATTCTCATCACTTGCCATGCCTAACCATCTAGTTTCTTGCTCATAAGACCAACAGGTTGGCTTTGTTGCTAATATATATGCGTGATCTCGAGTATTATCTTGGTGGTTGGGTGTAATGTCCTGATATTTAACATCGATTAATCCGTAAAGACTAAAAGCTGTGTGGTTAATATCGTATTCAATACAATAACCCTTATGCCCATCCGCATAATGTGACCATTGTAGAAGGTTGTATAGGGTCCTCGAAAAGCACACGATTTTATATACATAGTCTTTAGGAACGGCTTAAACGCCATTGCTTAAACGCATTGCTTAAATGCTTAAACG
>Ga0316205_10002826_pt1 | contig 17277 bp, 11 predicted proteins | sample 3monthpyrite_MG_FD_204941 | JGI IMG/M metagenome (GOLD analysis project Ga0316205, IMG submission 204941) | Microbial mat bacterial communities from mineral coupon in-situ incubated in ocean water Damariscotta River, Maine, United States -... | ecosystem: Environmental > Aquatic > Marine >... | reverse complement strand
GTTTTGTCTAGACTTACCTAAAACCGAAAAGAGAAATCCAATGACAAAATTATCCCGCGCAGTGGAAGTAGCAGGAAAATGGTTAGAAATAGATGGCGTAGATATGATAATTCCACGTCCCGATACTAACGAAGTTGTCGTCGTTATTAGCTGTCAGCCAAATAGTCTTAAACATTTAATCCCCTCAACAATACATAATTTCCCCGTAAAAGTGCGCTACGAAAAAATTCATGCGGCTTAATTAAAACTAAGTTACATTCAAGCCATAAAAAAACCGGCACTGAATAAATTCAGTGCCGGTTTTTTATGGGTAATATAAAGAGCTAGATTACCAAGATACGCATTGAGTGTAGCCACCTAGTGATGCCCAGCATATTTTAGGGTTGCTGGTGGAATATAAAGTGATGTTATTAAGACTTAAAATATTATCGGCATGCAAGGGAAATTTAGGCTCAATAACAGTTGCTCCTTCAGGTACAAATGCTTGTAGGCTGCCATTTTTTGTTAATGCAAAGACGACTTCTGGTAATTTTCCATTTTGTTCTAGGGCTTTACGCACATCTTTGTTCATTCTTTTCGCTGGTTTGTCTCCGTCTGGCACTGTGTAGCTGGCTGTCATAATAAGATTATTGGCAAACATGCCAATTAATATTCCGATAATGACTAGGACTCCGCCTTTTACTAATTGGTTGTTGTTGGTAGACATGATGATTTCCTCAGGTTAGGTTTGTTATTGTTATGGGTTAAAAGTTTAAGCTTGCTTTAAATAATACTGTGCGTGTTGGTAAGTAACGTGGGTATACTGGTTCGGCACGTATAAAATTTAAATCTTGATAATTAAAGTTTTGTTCAAATAAGTTCGTAACACTTATTCCTATCTGTCCTAATCGTTTATCTAATTTAAAATTCAAATGCAGATCGGCACTGATAAAATCTTCACGAGTTTGGTTATAACTACCACTGCTTAAGGTTACTTCTTGGCGTACATAGTTAAGGGTGTAACTTGTTGATACTCCATTGGGGCTATGATATTTAGCTGTCAGTGGTACATGGGTGCTGTAAAGTCGGCTAGGCCCCGTATCTTGATTGTTAAATGTTTCTTTTTCTGGCGCCAATGAGAAGCTCCAGTTTGTACTGGCCAGCCAGTTAATATAGGCATGGAAACGGGTTTCACGCCGTGGTTGAGTATTCGTAAACGCGTTGGACTCAAATTGAGGAATGCGTACATTACGCCGTAGCGCACTGGCACCGTAGGATAATTTTGAGTTTTTAACATCAGCACTCAAAGCTAGGTTATTGGCAGTGGAGCCATTTCTTTCGTCATAAAATTGAGTAAAGCCATTTATTTGGCTTGGTTCTATTACTTGTTGTATTAATAGAGGTCGCTTAACGGTTTCGAAATAGGCGAGGTTGAGTATTGTATTGGTGTTAACTGTCCAGTTAAAACCAACTTTCGGATTAAATTTTGAAATATAAAAACCACGGGTTTTATGCTGGTCGTAACTGCCACCTAAACTCAATCGCAATGAATCAGATAAATTAAGGATTGAATAGATATAACCAAGATCATGATCAATTGCAAAATTTCTTGTTGAACCACATGACGAGGCGGGTAAAAAACCGGGACAGCTGGAACCAAAAACGGATGTCCAGTCTATTACTTGTATGGTTGATTCATTAACATCGTGCTTAGCGAAACCCAGTTGAAGATTAAATGCTTCTCCAGTAAATAAATACTGAATTTCAGATTGGCTACCGTCGGTCATAATGTCTTCAGTAACAGTCGGAGACTGGTTTAGTAATTGCTGGTTACCGCGCCGTTCACTTTGTAATAGTGAAATTATAATATCTGAATTTGTACTCGGTTTTTGGTGTATGCCTAACCGTTGCGTATTTTGGTTAATGTAGCGGCGGTCAAGCGTTGAAAAGTTAGCGGGATCAAATAACATATCGATATCGCCATGGTTGGTTTCCCATTTTTTTGTTTCGGCCTGTATAGATAAAGTAGGGCTTATCGCTACTTGGGCGAAGGCGCTATACAGTGTTTCTTCTAAATCGGCATTTGTTCTAAAGCCATCAGTTAAATAGCGATAACCGCTTAAGCTAAAAGCAAACTCATTTTGTACTACTGCTAGTGTTGTATCGGCACTTTGAGAATGTTGGCTGCCAACATAGCCGCTAGTATAAAGGTAAGCGCCATTTTGTAAAAACAAAGGTGTGTATTCGTTATAGGTTAAATTATTAATGCCGGTTTGATTAATAGTCGATAGATTATTTTCTGATAACTTTGCTTGTACTGGTGCTGCATTAATAGGTTGTAACAGTTGTGCTACCAGTGCTTCACTAACCCGTGCCACTTCAGCGCGAGGTTGACTTGCATAAGCATCAGCAAGGAATCGATGTGCGGAGTGATTTGCAGGGTTATTACTCAGCGAAGATTGCGCGGCGGATAGTGCCTGTTGTTTAAAGCCTAATTTATTATAAAAGCGGGCTTGGCTAAGCGATTGCACGGCAGCATCTTGGTCGAGTAATTGTTTAGATCGGTATACGGCCTTATTGTTATTTTGTTTTTGGGCTTGTTGTAGTTCAGTTAATGCCTCTTTGGGTTTGTTATCACTTTGTAATCGAATTGCATTATAAAAATAAGCAGTCGGGTCATTAGGGTCGAGTGCTTTCGCCATTTCAAATTGAACGGCGGCTAAATCATTTCGCTTTTCTTCATAGTAGGCTTTACCTAAGTAACTACGAATAAGCGCATTGTTAGGGTCTAAGGTTGCAGCGTATTCTATTTCGCGGCGGCCTTCTTTTAAATTGCCTTTGCGAATAGTAGCTAGGCCTAAACCTAAACGTGCGAGTGGGTCGGCTTGGTCGATGTCAATTGCTTTATTAAATGTTTCGATGGCTTGGGCAATTTCAATTCGCGTTAAGTAAGCAAACCCAAGTACGGTATGGGTACGACCTAGTTTTGGATTAAGTTCATTCGCTTTTTTGGCCGCGCTTAATGCTTTATCGAGCTCGCCATGCATTAAATATACTTCGGCTAGGCGTGACCAAACAAGTGCGTTATTCGTTTTGCTAGCTTCTTGTAATGTTTTAAGTGCCGCGCCAATATTAAAGTGTGCTTGTTGAGCATAACTCAGTGCAAGTTTAGCTGTGGCACTTTTATCATTTGCTGCAACGGCTTGTTGTGCCAGTTTTAAACCTTTGTCTTTATCGTTTTGTGCAATGCTAACGATGGCTTGCATCGCAAGTGCTTGTACGTTGTTGGGGGTTTGTTCGAGAACTTGTTGCAAATAATTTGCGGCTTGTTCAACTTGGCCTGTTGCTAATGCATTCGAGGCTTTGAGTTGTAATGACTCTCTGCCTGTTGTGGTTAGGTCGTTAGGGTCAAACACCGCAGGATAATAAAGTGACCAGTTCACCGCGTCTCTCGGTTTTACCCGTATGACTAATACCGGTGCTTGGCCTTGTTTTGCTTGAGCGGTTTGGTTTGTTGTTAAACGGACTTCGCCATGTTGGTTATAAGCACGTACTGATCCTTCAAATACGGTAACTTCACCTACATTTTGTTTTGCACTTACAACAAACTCGGTCCCTTCAATGGCCGCGTTTATAAACGGTGTTATCACTTCAAAGGCGGCTTTTACGCGAGAGATAAAATGTGCAACGCCGGTTTCGAGGGAAACGACAGAGGGTTTATCTGGCGTAAGGCTAGTAAAGGTAATGGTGGTGTTTTGATCTAAACGAACGATGGTTTCATTTCTTAGTAATAATGCAGCACGACTGTTTTCTTGTACGCGAAGTACGTCGCCCTTACAAAAAGTATCGTTGCGTTTAACCGTAATCCATGATTTTGTTGTTGTATTTTTCTCAGATTGACGTATTTGGACACTGCCCTGAGCTGACTGTAGTTTGGCAACCCAGTTGTCACAGTTATAGGCATAGACTGAATGTGGCAACCCATAAAAAAGAATACAGGCTATTAATTTATGTTTTGAAAAGTTAATTGTTTTCATTATCGCATTACTATTCCATTGCGTTAGGCGATGAGCAAAATGCGCATTCTTCCTTGCCTTTTAGGCGACTTCCTGTCGTTTCCTTCTTAGAACAACATAAAGAAGAATTTTGATATATTTATTGAAAAATACTATCGAGTGATTAAATAAACATATTCTTATATTGATTGTATTTTTTAGTTACTTTTGTGAGAACGTTATTGTGCCGTCCCAATCTTTATTGTTTTGCATTGTACGTTGTTGTTGACACTGTTGTAAATAAAACCGAGCGACGCCATCCGTAGGAATATCCTTACTTATAGCTAATAACCTCTTCTCTGCTTCTTTTAGTAAACCTTGTTGATATAAAGACAATGCTTGATGAAAACGATCAACCTTTTGTTGGGTTTGTTTTGAAACATGATGTTTCGTTTGAATAATTTCATGTAACGTAATGGGCTGAGTTTTTCCGGCTAAAATAAAATTACCAATATTACGAGTGACAAATTGGCTGGTTCTACTTAAAACTTCTTCAGAGGCAAGTAAGTAGGTATTGAAATGTTTGTTTAAACCTTCGATACGCGTTGTTGTATTTACAACATCTCCAACGGCTCGATATTCATAATGATTGACGGCGCCAACATTGCCCACCATCATCTCACCAGCATGTAATCCAATTCTTGTCGGCAAAATAATTTTTTTACCCTTGACGTTATATTTTTTATTGTGTGAATCGATTATTTCAATGCTAGCGAGGCAGGCTTGTATACATAGCTCAATATTACTATCGCTTAGTTTATTATGTTTTGAATTAATTCCTTTATGTAACCATAAGGCCAGCATTGCGTCACCAATAATGTCTGACACGGTGCCGTTATTATTGCGAACAGATGAGAACAAAGTTTCATAATAGTCGTTCATGAGTTCAGCGAGGTTTTTGGGCGTGAGTGTTTCTGATAGCTGTGTATATTGTTCAGCATCGGTTGCCATACACACACCATATTGAAGTTTTTGGGAATGTTGTATTGGCTGTTTTTGTTCGGTAAGAAAATCGACCATTGTTTCTGGAACGTAATAACTAAAGGCGTGGCGCATCTTTTTTCGAGCACGATAATTATCGAGTGCATACCAACTTAGCCCCAATATTAATGCAAATGGTGCTTGAATAATGAGTGGCACAAACAGGGGTAACCATATTGCATGCACGTTAAATTGGTATAACGCTAAATATAAGTAGGCTGCGGATAACCCAATGCAACTGAGCAAGGCGATGTATTCTCGAAATACTCGAGAAACAAACGCGATAATAAAACCAAAACCGATGATGATAAGTAAAGCGTTATCGTTCGATATAGGTTTAATGGTGCGGTTGTGTAACAGGTTTAAAAAAGCGGTGGCGGCGATCTCTATACCACTTAAATCAAGGCCGGATGGTTGCGAAAAAACCGTATTAAAATTATCTTTTTGTTCTGGTTCTAGTTTTTCTGAAAAGCCAACAAACACGACTTTGTTTTTAAAGCTGAAATTTTCTGGAAGCCGATCTTCTAAAACTTGATCATAAGTAAAGGTTTGGATGCTTCGTGGTGGGCCATAAAAATTTAAATACGGTTGAGGTGTTCCAGCATAGGCTGCTAGTAGATTTTGTACCGGAATATTATTTTCACCGCTTAGTTGTAAAGATAGAGTGGGTTGAGATTGTAATAACTCTCTGAATTTAACAATGGTTGAACTGAGTGATTGCTCTTTCGGTATATGAATGTTTCCTAGAGACTTTAAAAAATCAGGGCTTAAATAATGGTGTAGTGCAACAATGGGTAATGTGGGTACGTCGCCCGCGGTTGTTCGAAAAGTCCAAAAGCGGGTAATTTTTGCAGGGAACTTCGCTAGCGTAAATGGAGCGACAGAAAGTGCCGATTCAGAAAATAGCGCGATTGGCGCTTGCACCGTTTCAATGCTTAGGATGTTTTCTTGGTTTAATGTTTGTGGTGTTTTGCCTGAGGCATTTAAAAGCTGCCGTTTTAATTTTGCAAACAGAATAACATTACCCGAATTTCGTATTGCGGTTGCCATTTTTATATCATTTTGACTTTTCCGTGAGCTCTTAAAAAATATATCAAAGACAATCGTATTGGCTCCCGCTTGTGACAGTTTGTTAATGATTTTTGCATGATAGTCGCGGCTCCAAGCAAGAGGTTCATTTTCAAACCCATAATGAGAGGAGGCAACTTTATCAATGGCGACAATAACGGCTTCAGGTGGAGCTTTAGTTGAGCCGCGTAATTTAAAGAGTGTATCTAAGCCAAAGCTGGATTCAATGTTGCTTGGGTCGGTCGTAGAGGTTGATATAAGTTGAGCTATAATCCCAACAAAAACAACTAAAAACCCAGCAATTAGGCTTTTATATATTGTTAATTTTGGTATGGTAGTCATTATATTTAATTAGAGTATTCAAACATAATACGCACAAAGACGTATTTAAAATGTAAATATTTATCGTTGTAGTTGTTCATAGTACACGGAATGACAACGCTAGTTTATTGTATTGTTCTTCTATTCTCATAATGAGAATAATTAACAAGGACATTAACCTAGCATATTACAGAGGTAATATTATGGAAGCTCTAAAATTTAGACCACAACAGGATGCTAACAAAGCTAAAATAGCCGCAATGCTTAGAAATGTACCTATTTTTGATAATCTTTCTGACGACGAACTTGAAGCCGTTAGAAAATGTGGCGTTACGCGTAATTTTCCTAAGAACAGCGTTATTATAAATGAAGGTGATAGCTCCGATAGCCTGTACGTTATTCTTAAAGGTCGGGTGACGATTTATTTAAGTGACGAAAATGGTAAAGAAGTTATTCTGAACTCACAAGGTGAAGGCGATTACTTTGGTGAGCTAGCACTTGTTGATGATGATAAACGCTCGGCTTCTGTTGTAACGGCTGAAAAATCAACTTTTCTTGTTGTTAGCAAAGTTGATTTTAAAAAGGTTTTATCTTCAAATCCTGATCTCGCTTTTAATTTGATTCGTGGTTTAACGCACCGTGTACGTCATTTAACTGACAACGTGCGTAGTTTAGCTTTACTCGATGTGTATGGCCGTGTTGCCAAAACATTGCTTTCATTAGCAACCGAGCATGACGATGAACTTATTATTGATATGAAACTAACGCAGCAAGATATTGCGAATCGAGTTGGCGCTTCTCGAGAAATGGTCGCTAAAATTCTTAAAGACTTAAGTATTGGCGGTTACATCAGTATTGATCAAAAGCGAATTACAATAAATGAACGATTACCTACGCATTACTAAATAGTTTTTACCAAATAAAAAAAGCCAGAATTGTAAAAGGTTCTGGCTATTTTATTTATTCAGCATGTATGAAGCTTCTTGACTGACAATTCGATATAAATCGATATTGCGATCAATGGATAACTTACTGAATATTCGATAGCGGTAGGTGTTAACGGTTTTCGGGCTAATATCTAGCTCTGAGGAAACATTTTTAACATTCATGCCATTGGCCAGCATATAAGTTACTTCTAATTCTCTTTGAGACAAGCTATTAAAGTTCGATAGGCTGTTTGTTTTAACAACCATTTGGCTTATGTCGGGACTGAGATATTGCTGGTTTAGTGACGCATATTTAACGGCTTGAATAAGTTCTTCGGGGCTTGCTTTATAGCTTATTATCGCATTAACGCCTGTTTCAAAAAGCTTTTTAATAAAATGCTTATGTGCCATTGACATAACAAGGACTTTGTTCACTTGGGGTGCATCTTTGTGCGATTTTCTGAGCTCTTTAATTAGGGTGCTGGAATAGCCATTTACACAATAGACAATGATATCTTGTTGTCGGCATTCATTTAGGCACTGCGTTGGTGTTTGATTAAGCCCTACGGGCAGGACGTTAAAGTGTTGCTCGTCCTCTAATAGTCGAGCGATAGCTTGTGTCGATATAGTATGTTCACCACATAGAGAGATATTAATCATTTTATGCTTCCTATTCGGCTAATGCATTAGCACGATAAACTTGATATTGGGTGTCAGTATATTGTCGAATAGTAGATGTTATTTCTGTGTGAATTTACGGCTTTAAAATGTGCATAATTAACATTTTTTTTAGAGTAAGTGTTTTAACGTAGCTAGCAATGAGGAGAGTGTTCGCCCTCAAGTTTGAATAACTTGTGGGCATAAAAAAGCAAAGGGGATATAAGATGGAATTAAAAGAAATTCACCAATTAATGATAGTTGGCAGTCTTGTCTTGATTAACGTTATTTCGTTAGTTATTTTATATACTTACTAAGGTTTAAGTTTCCATTGTAAGATTTCACCGGCCTTTAGGGGTATGAGTGTTTCATTACCAAACTGGTATTGTTCTTCAATTGTATGGGCTTGTTTTATTAACGTTATTTTGTCGGTATTCACTGGCAATTGATAAAACTCAGGACCAAACAAACTCGCAAAACCTTCTAATTTATCCATTGCATTATTATCATCAAATGCTTCAGCATAGAGTTCGATAGCTGCATGTGCGCTATACATGCCCGCGCAACCACAACTACTTTCTTTCGCTGATTGTGAATGAGGCGCACTATCCGTGCCTAAGAAAAATTTCGAATTTCCACTTGTTGCGGCTTGCACTAATGCTTCGCGATGTTTCTCACGTTTTAATATTGGCAAACAATAGTAGTGAGGTCGAATGCCACCTTTAAATATATCATTACGGTTAAATAATAAATGTTGTGGTGTAATTGTGGCAGCCACATTGGTTGGGGTCGACTGAATAAACTCAACAGCTTGTGCTGTTGTTATATGCTCAAGAACAATTTTTAATTCAGGAAACTCTTTTTGTAATGGTTGAAGTATTTTATCGATAAAAACCGCTTCACGATCAAAAATATCAATCTCTGGATTGGTTACTTCACCATGAAGTAGCAGCGGAATATTATGCACTTGCATACGTTCTAGAACAGCATAGGTTTTCTTTATATCGGTTACGCCAGCATCAGAATTCGTTGTTGCTCCTGCGGGGTAGTATTTTACCGCACGTACAATGCCACTTTGTTTGGCTGTTATTATTTCGGCTGGTTTAGTGTTATCGGTTAAATAAAGAGTCATTAAAGGTGAAAAGTTAAGGCCTTTGGGAATAGCGGCTTCAATACGTTTTTTGTAATCTTGAGCTTGCGCCGTTGTAGTAACAGGTGGCTTCAAATTAGGCATGATAATGGCGCGGCCAAAGCGTTCAGCGGTGTGAGGAATAATATCGTTTAAAATATTACCGTCGCGTACATGTAAGTGCCAGTCATCAGGTCTAATTATGCTTATAGATTTCATTGTTGTTAGTTATGCCGTTGTTAAATATTTCGTTATTGTACGCTATTCCTAATTTTTAGCAGTATTAAAAATATTAGCGCAGGGATACCAATCCAAAATAATTCGCTGAGAATAACGCGTAATCCTGCTGAGCTAAAAAAAGCACTGATCCCGATCGGTGAAACTTGAATGGGCTGCCAGGGTAGAAAGTAACGTGTTGTATCAAAAGGTGAAAAAAAAGCGACGCCTAGACCACCGTTTGTCATGGCATCAAGAAAGCCGTGTGAGCTAGTGCTGATAAAAAGAATTAGGATTGCCGTTAAGCTGGTTTTAGATAGAAATTGACAGTGATGGTAGTCCGTTGTTTTTAACATAGCCAACCAAAGGATAAGGGACCAAATAAGAGCGAAAAAGAGTGAGTGAGTCATACCTCGATGTCCCCACAAGTCGCCATAAGCAATGCCAAACTTGAATGCCAGTACATCGATATCAGGCATGACAGATGAAATAGCAACAAAGAAGAAAAATTTTCCATTTAGTAGTGGATTGTTTGTAACGCGGTTGATTGAGTAAGCAACCAGTATATGGGCAAAAGCAGAAGCCATATTATGAGTGTTTAAATGAAAGCTTGGCGTTCTATCTATTAGAGATGCCAAGCTTTCATATTAATTATTTAAATCCGAGTTTTTTGAAAAGCATTAGTCCCGGGCAAATACCTGTAACAGCTGCAAAAATAAGCGCGGCAGCAGGAATATATAAAAACCAATGAACAGATTGATAACCGGATAGATAAATTCCGATAGAAATCATAATGGCCATTACTAAAAACAACATACGTTGAGCAGTCATATTTGTATCCCCTTTTTTTAATGAGCTAAAACTGTAACGTACAGCTGGCCCAGTATGCAATAAATAACAAATAAAAAAGACATTTGTATGACCAATGCCGTTCACATAAGAGTTAAATTATATTCCCCTCCCTCAGGGAGGGGGGGTAGGGGTAAGTATAAAGCACCCCACCCTAGCCCTCCCCTTGAAGGGGAGGGAACTAATATATCGATTTTATTCTCTTAAGTAGTCTCATTAAGTCGTTGTGGCAATGCCGTTCATATAAGAACTAAACTATATTCCCCGTCCCATTTTGGGAGGGGGTAAGTATAAAGCACCCCACCCTAGCCCTCCCCTTGAAGGGGAGGGAACTAACTTATAGATTTCATTCTCTTAAGTAGTCTCATTAAGTCGTTGCGGCAATGCCGTTCGCATAAGAACTAAACTATATTCCCCCTCCCATTTCGGGAAGGGGGTTAGGGGGAGGGGGTAAGTATTCAGCACCCCACCCTAGCCCTCCCCTTGAAGGGGAGGGAACTAACTTATAGATTTTATTCTCTTAAGTAGTCTCATTAAGTCGTTGCGGCAATGCCGTTCACATAAGATTTAAATTATATTCCCCCTCCCATTTCGGGAGGGGGCTACGACTGCATGGACGCAGGAGTTAGGGCAATGCATGGAGCAATTGCCGAGGGGGAGGGAAATAAATTTCAAATTGTATTCTTTTAACGAAACGTCAATGTTTTTACTCGTTAATTCCGCCTTGCGTTAATGTAGCAGGATTAAGTAAGCGTTCTAATTCTTCTTCACCTAAGTTTGTTTCTTCTAGAGCTACTTCAAAAATGGCGCGTTTTTCTTTATAGGCTTTTTTAGCAATTGCGGCACCTTTTTCATAACCAATCACTCGATTAAGAGCTGTAACCAATATAGGATTTTTATCGAGTGCGCTTTCAATGTTTTCTTTATTAACGCTAAAGCCTTCAATCGCTTTTGTTGCAAGAACATTTGCTGAATTAGCAAGAAGTTGAACACTTTGTAACAAGTTAGCGGCAATAACCGGGAGCATAACGTTTAATTGGAACGTACCTGATTGCCCTGCAATGGTAATGGTAGTGTGGTTACCCATTACTTGAGCGCATACCATGGCAACGGCTTCAGGAATAACCGGGTTAACTTTGCCTGGCATAATGGAACTACCCGGTTGTAAAGCTGGTAACGCAATTTCGCCTATGCCGGCTAGCGGGCCAGAATTCATCCAACGTAAATCATTTGAAATTTTCATTAACGCGGTTGCAAGGGTATTAAGTTGGCCGCTCATTTCTACGGCACTATCTTGCGTAGCTAAACCAACAAATTTATTGGCCATAGACGTAAAGGTAATACCGGTTTCTGAATATAAAATTTCGGCTACCAGCGTACCAAAATCTTCATGACAATTAATACCGGTACCGACTGCGGTGCCACCTTGAGGTAGGGCATGTAACCTTTCTAAACTATCTTCGATACGGGTTATGCATGTACTTATTTGAGTTGACCATGTTGTTATTTCTTGTGCCATCGTTACTGGCATGGCATCCATTAAATGTGTTCGGCCGGTTTTAACAATATTTTCTACTTGGCTGGCTTTTGTATCTAATGTTTTAGATAAGTTACGAAGCGCGGGTAATAGTTGTTCTGAAATTTCAATCGTTGCACTAACGTGTATGGTGGTCGGGATGACATCGTTAGAACTCTGACTCATATTAACGTGGTCGTTTGGATGGATCTCTAATTTTGAATCACGAGTTGCTGCTGTTGCAATAACTTCGTTGGCATTCATATTGGTGCTAGTGCCTGAGCCTGTTTGAAAAATGTCGATAGGAAATTGATCATCGTAAAGGCCATCAGCAACATCGTCGGCGGTATGTTGAATGGCTAGACAGATATCTTCTTCCATTAAGCCTAACTTGAAATTTGCTGTTGCGCAGGCATGCTTAACTAATCCTAGTGCATGAATAAATGAAGAAGGGAGTGCGGTGCCGCTAATGGGAAAGTTATCAACAGCGCGTTGGGTTTGTGCACCATAAAGGGCATCGGCAGGGACTTGAAGTTCGCCCATGCTATCGCTGACAGTTTTTGTTTTCTTTTCGTTAGCCATTAGATTGTTTCCCTATTTCCATTTTTTGCCAGCTATGAATTTTTTCTTCAACGACGCGCCAGTTATCGTCTTGTTCTCGTTCGAGCAGAATATCTTTAGAGATAATAATGGCTCGACCATCGGTAGCCATCATTTGTTCTTCAACTTCAAAGCCGAGTCTTCGTTGTTGGTCGTTCTTAATTCTTATAATTTTGTACTTAAGGCTAAGTAATCTGTTTTGTAAAAACTCATTATGCCTGCGATATAGCCATTGTTGATAATTGATTGATTCCACACCAGGAATTCCGTAAACGTGAACGTGTTTAGATACGAGTTTCATATGCTCGTTGATGTTCTTATTCTTAACTGAATCGCTGACGGCACTCAGCCAGTCTTCTGCAATGTTGGTAGCCATGCTCTTATAATCGTTCATTTCATAATTTTCTTGATTTTATTTTGCTGAATAATTTCAGCGATGTGATGTTGTTTGTTTTTACACTATTTATATAGTTAGATTTTAGACGTAATGCTGACTTTAGGGTATTTATATTAACTTATTGATTTTTATAAAGTTACTCGCTTGATACAGTGTATTATTAGTAATCTGACCTAGCGAAGCCGACTGTACGCGCCTTTTACGGCTTAAATTTTACGCGTAAAGCTTACGATAAGCCATCAACCTACCTCCAATTTATCTGTCTGAACAAGCTGTTTATTTTGTGTATTTTGTCGGTTTGGCTAAATTTAATAGCCATAAAATTATTTAATGCTTGTAACCTATTGAAATATAGACGTATATTTTTCTCTGTGTAAAAAGTGCTTGATTTTGTGTGGTGATTTATTAAAGTTGCAGCAAATTGGCTGTCTAAAAAGTTGTTTATTTCTGTGTATTTTATGGTTTTGGGCTCTATTTAATAGCATGAAATTATTTCGTGAATGTAAGTTATTGAAATATAAGTTTATATTTTCCACTATGTAAAAATACTTGCTTTTATGTGGTAGGGTACTAAACTGGCAGTCAAGTATTAAAGAATTAGATGAAGTAGTTGAGTTAAGTACCTGTATTGGCAGAAGCCAGAACATGATTAAGCAATTTAGAGTTAAAGAAAAGCCACCAATCTAAAGCCACCAATCTGAAGTAAGTATCAAGTGGAGAAAAGAATGTCTACACCGATTCATGATCAAGATGTTGATCAGCAGGAAACCCTTGAATGGCTAGATGCCATTGAAGGCGTATTGCAAGCAGATGGCGCAGACCGCGCGCATTTCTTATTAGAACAAATGATCGACAAATTACGTCGTTCAGGTGCTAACTTGCCACATAAGCCAAACACTGCATACGTTAATACCATTCCTACCCACCTGATGCCAAATATGCCTGGCGATAGAAGTGTCGAACGTCGTATTAGTGCGCTTATTCGTTGGAATGCGGCGGCGATGGTGGTCAAAGCCAACCGTAAGGCGTCTGAACTTGGCGGTCATATTGCGAGCTTTGCATCGGCGGCTACCTTATATGATGTCGGTTTCAATCATTTTTGGCGTGCACCCAATCACGAACACGGTGGCGATCTGGTTTTCTTCCAAGGCCATTCTGCACCGGGCATGTATGCTCGAGCGTTCCTCGAAGGACGTTTAACTGAAGAACAATTGGATAACTTCCGTCAGGAAGTGGATGGCAATGGTCTATCTTCTTATCCTCACCCTTGGTTAATGCCAGACTTCTGGCAGTTCCCTACGGTTTCGATGGGCCTCGGTCCCATTTCGGCGATCTACCAAGCGCGCTTTATGAAGTATCTGCAAGATCGTGGTTTAGCCCATACCCATGATCGTGATATTTGGTGCTTTATGGGTGACGGTGAAACCGATGAGCCTGAATCTTTAGGCGCAATTTCTTTAGCCTCGCGTGAAAAGCTAGACAACTTAACCTTTGTCATTAACTGTAACTTACAGCGTTTAGATGGCCCTGTTCGTGGTAACGGAAAAATTATCCAGGAACTCGAAGCGGTATTCCGTGGTGCTGGTTGGAAAGTGATTAAAGTATTGTGGGGCAGCTACTGGGATCCATTGCTTGCGAAAGATACGACTGGTTTACTGCAAAAGCGTATGCTCGAAGTGGTTGACGGCGAATTTATGAATTACAAAGCCAAAGATGGTGCGTATGTACGTGAACACTTCTTTGGTAAATACCCTGAATTAAAAGCCATGGTTGCAGATATGTCGGATGACGACATCTGGCGCTTAAACCGTGGTGGTCATGACCCATTCAAAGTGTATGCAGCTTATGCAGAAGCGGCCAAGCGTGATGGTCAACCTACCGTTATTTTGGCACATAGTGTTAAAGGTTACGGAATGGGTGCAGCCGGTGAGGGGCAAATGCGTACTCACTCGCAGAAGAAGTTAGATGAAGATGAAATGATCGCTTACAAGAATCGTTTCAATATTCCAATTTCTGATGAGCAAGCAGCGAAGTGTGAATACTACCACCCCGATGCCAACTCTGAAGAAATGAAATACATGAAAGCTCAGCGTGACAAGTTGGGTGGCCCAATGCCAACCCGTCAACGTTTGGCAACACCATTAGAAGTACCAGACCTTTCTGTCTTTGAACCTATCACTAAAGGTTCGGGTGATCGTGAAATGTCGACAACGATGGCGTTTGTACGTTTGCTTACTTTAATTACGCGCGATAAAAAAATGGGTAAGTATGTTGTGCCTATCGTGCCAGATGAAGCACGTACTTTTGGTATGGAAGGCATGTTCCGTCAGTTAGGTATTTATTCTTCAGTGGGGCAGTTATACACGCCACAAGATAAAGAACAGGTTATGTTTTATAAAGAAGATAAAACGGGCCAGATTTTAGAAGAAGGGATTAACGAAGCCGGCGCAATGTCATCATGGGTTGCCGCTGCAACATCATACAGTACGCATGCGGTTAACATGGTGCCATTCTACATATATTATTCTATGTTTGGGTTCCAACGTATTGGTGACTTAGCGTGGATGGCCGGCGACATGCAAGCGCGTGGTTTCTTACTGGGTGGTACGGCAGGTCGAACAACGTTAGCGGGTGAAGGTTTACAACATCAGGATGGTCATAGCTTTATGGTGTCTGGCACCATTCCAAACTGTGTTTCATATGATCCCACCTTTGCATACGAACTAGCCGTTATCATTCAAGATGGTTTACGTCGCATGTATCAAGATCAGGAAAACATCTTCTATTACATTGCAGTAATGAATGAAAACTATCAGCAACCTGCCATGCCTAAAGGTGTTGAAGAAGGCATTGTTAAAGGTATGTACTTATTACAAGGCGGTGGTAAGCGCCGTAAGAAAGTACAGTTAATGGGTTCCGGCACAATTTTACGTGAAGTGATTGCAGCAGCTGAACTATTAGATAAAGACTGGTCAATCGATGCAGACATCTGGAGTGTCACCAGCTTTAATGAGTTGAAGCGTGAAGCCGTTGATGTTGATCGTTGGAACATGTTGCACCCATTACAAGAAAAGCGTGTGAGTTATGTTGAAAAATGTATGAAAGATAAGCGTGGTCCTGTAATAGCGGCGACAGACTATATTCGAAATTATTCAGATCAAATTCGTAAATGGATACCTGCAAGTTACACAACTTTAGGTACCGATGGTTTTGGTCGTTCGGATACGCGTGCACAATTACGTAAACACTTTGAAGTAAATGCGAAATACGTAGCGGTTGCTGCATTAATGGCACTGGCTGATGATGGTCAGTTCCCTGCAGGTAAAGTGCAAGATGCGATTGAGAAATATGGGATTGATCCTGAAAAAATGAATCCTGCAATTGCATAAAATTTAAAGTTCCCCCTCCCTTTACGGGGGGGGGATAAAATTCTGAGTTCCCCCTCCCTTTACGGGAGGGGGCTAGGGGGAGGGGTGTAAAAAAGCCCCCACCCCAACCCTCCCCCGAAATGGGGGAGGGAGTAAAAATTCAAAACACGATGGGTGTTTTGTTGTTGTGATTTAATTCCCCCTCCCTTTACGGGAGGGGGCTAGGGGGAGGGGTGTAAAAAAGCCCCCACCCCAGCCCTCCCCCGAAATGGGGGAGGGAGAAAATGCAAAGGGAAGCTGATATAAGCCCCCACCCCAGCCCTCCCCCGTAAAGGGGGAGGGAGAAAATGCAAAGGGAAGCTGATATAAGCTCCCACCCTAACCCTCCCCCGTAAAGGGGGAGGGAGAAAATGCAAAGGGAAGCTGATATAAGCTCCCACCCCAACCCTCCCCCGAAGTGGGGGAGGGAGTAAAAAATATTTGAGGCGTTTTTATGAGTACAGTAGAAGTAAAAGTTCCTGACATGGGTGATTTTGAAGACGTCGAAATCATCGAAGTCCTTGTTGCCGTCGGTGATACGGTCGCTGAAGAAGACTCGTTAATAACGGTTGAAACAGACAAAGCGACAATGGAAATTCCCAGTAGCCATTCGGGTACCGTTAAAGAAGTAAAAGTTAAAGTGGGCGATACCATTTCACAAGGTGGCCTGGTTGTTGTGCTTGATTCATCGGCTGCTGCAGCGGCCACACCTGTTGAAACAGCTAAAGAACAAGCCCCAACAGAAACAACTAAAGAACAAACAGCAACGCCGGTAGCTGAACCCGTTGCGGTTGCAGAAGCACCTAAAGCTGCGCCTGCTGCACTGGCGCCCTTAGAAAAGTCTTCACCAACAGCCAATATTGATCCAGTGAGTTTTAAAAACGCACATGCGTCACCGGCATTACGTAAGTTTGCACGTGAACTGGGTGTTGATTTAAGTAAAGTTATCGGAACCGGTCGTAATGCGAGAATTTTAAAAGAAGATGTACAGGCTTTTGTTAAAAAGGCAATGTCATCAAGTGGTGCACCTGTAAGTGGTGGTGCGGCATTAGGTGTTGAACCCATGCCCGAAATTGACTTTAGTCAGTTTGGTGAAGTTGAAGTTAAACCATTAAGCAAAATTAATAAATTAACGGGTAAGTTTTTACATCGTAACTGGGTAACCATTCCTCATGT
>Ga0316205_10002825_pt1 | contig 17279 bp, 16 predicted proteins | sample 3monthpyrite_MG_FD_204941 | JGI IMG/M metagenome (GOLD analysis project Ga0316205, IMG submission 204941) | Microbial mat bacterial communities from mineral coupon in-situ incubated in ocean water Damariscotta River, Maine, United States -... | ecosystem: Environmental > Aquatic > Marine >... | reverse complement strand
CCACTAAAACAACGCCCGGAAAGAGGGCTGATTTACCTCAGTGGGCTTTTGCATAATTTTGGCCATCTACTTCTCGGTCATCTTTTTCCACCACAATTCAAATTAATCAATAATACAATTCTTTGCAACCCCAATATTGCTGTAGAAGACATCGAGTTTTATATTCTTGGTGTTACTCATGAAGAAATTGGCGCCTGGCTTATGCAAAACTGGCATATGCCTGATGAGCTGATTGTCGCTGTGCATCACCACCATAAGGAAGAGTTTTGGAGCAAACACGCGGTCTATTCAAACCTTGTTCTAGTTGCCAACAGACTGCTTAAAAAGTTGGATATTGGCGACTCAGTAATAACCACCATTCCACAAACCACTCTCGAGTTGCTCGCCCTTGACGCAGAATCTGTCGAATCGGCTTTAGAGGATATTCGGCAAGAATCGGAATCTCTCGATCAAATGGCCAAACAATTAGTGGCCTAATCTAAAATTTCTTCATTCGTTACCCGTGGTTCAGTTTGTGTTCATCCTGCAAAGCTATTATCTGTTCCACTATTGCTAACGGCTATCCTGGCTTTCTGATAAGGAATATTTAGCGCATCAAAATGGAAATTTGATTTTTCAGCCAACAATGAATGTTCAGAATATATTTAATTTATCGATCTGAATGCCTATTTAGCAATCGAAACTAGGCCGCCCATTCGCGTAGGATTTTCTGTTAAAATCAAAGATTAATAGACACTTGTCATGATATAGTGGCGACTAATGAACGAAAAATATTTTAGAAACGATTGAGCGGAATATGAAAAGTCTTGTCAATAAACGGACTGCATTAATATTGCTAGTTAGTCTGGTAGCAAATAGTCCGGTAGTCAATATTGCCATCGCGGCGGCTAAAAAGAACAATGATCCCACGCAAAAATACCAATGTCAGTTGATATCCAGAGGAGAGGCGATTAAGCAGGCAAAAAGCCGCTTGAAAGGCAAAGTGGTGGGTGTTCAGTTATCAGAGAGGAATAAACGCTCAGTCTATCGAGTCAGGATTTTGGTTGATAACAAGCGGATTAAAACGATTTCTATTCAAGCCTGTCGATAAAGGTCAGGTATATTGTAAATTTCGTTTGATGGTTAAATAGTACAATTTCAAATTGATACTACATTAATAAATTAATGGTGCAGAAATTTAATGAAAATACTTATTGTTGAAGATGAAGAATTAATTAGAAATAACCTGGTCTCTTCTTTTAAGGCAAACGGCTTCGCAGTAGAGTCCGCTGCAAATGGTGAAGACGGTCTTTTTTTGGCGGAAGAATACCCGATTGACTTGGCTGTGGTTGATATTGGGTTACCGGGGATTTCTGGCTTGGAACTGATTGCCAAATTAAGGGAGTCAGACAACCAGTTACCCGTTATTATTTTAACCGCCAGAGATACCTGGCAGGACAAAGTTGAAGGCCTGTCAACGGGTGCCGATGACTACATGGCTAAGCCCTTTCAATTTGAAGAGTTGCTGGCCAGATGTAATGCCTTACTAAGAAGAACAGCAGGTTTCGCCTCTCCACTACTTAAAATAGCAGATATTGAACTTGATACTATGGCTCAAAGTGTTCGCAAGTCAGGTTTACAAATTGAGCTGACGGCGTATGAATATAAAGTACTCGAATATCTTTTTCTTAATCCTAAAAAAGTCGTTTCAAAAACAGAATTAACCGAGCATATCTATGAACAGGATTTTGATCGAGATAGTAATGTATTGGAGGTTTTTGTGGGGCGTTTACGTAAAAAAATCGATCCGGAACAGGACCTCAAGCTTATTCAAACGCTTCGCGGTCAAGGATATCGGTTAAATCCAGATTATGTTTCATAGGTAGCTAATGCCAATGAAAAACTGGTCTCTTAAACAGCGCTTAACCACTGTCAGTTCGATTATATTGTTGGTTGCATTCAGTATTATCTTTTTCGCTACAAAATCAGCCTATTTATTAGCCAGTAAAAGTCGTCTTCAAGAAAGTATGACCGCCCAGATCTATGCATTAATTGCGGTGGCCAATGATGATCAAGGCACCTTGTTTATTCCCGATATATTAAGAAATGAGCGGCTGGAGAATTTGAGTTCCGGTCTGGTGGCCTATGTTTTACAAAGTGATGGTGCGTTGGTCTGGCAATCGCCTTCAAGTGAGTTATTTCAGACGCTGCCTGATATTCAACAAAACTTTACTATGGAAAAACTTTTCGGTTCAGAATTTGAAGGAAGAAAAATGTTTTGGATCGGCATGCCGCTTACCTGGGAGCACGAAGGTAGCTTGGAAAAAACCTATTATTTTATTGTTGGAGAAAAACAATCCATATTGACCTCTGCCGTCGACAAATTTAAGAACGAAGTTTTCGCCTGGTTGTCAATTTCTGGTTTGTTGCTTTTGGTCGTATTTTCTTATGCGCTCAATTTTTCATTGCGTCCGTTAAAAACGGCACAAAATCAAATTGAATTGGTTAGGCTAGGAGAAGAGAAAAATGTCCAAGGTGATTTCCCAGAAGAATTGATCCCACTAACTTCAAGTATTAATCAGTTGTTGGACAGCGAAAACCGTCAGAAAAGTCGTTATCGTGATACCTTAGGAAACTTAGCTCATAGTTTAAAAACCCCTTTAGCCATCATGAAAGGTGAAATTGAAAATCGTAAAATCTCCGATGAAAAAAATGTATTGACGACTCAAATAGAGCGGATAAACGATATTGTTAGATATCAGTTAAATCGTTCAGTAATTTCCTCCGGCCAAACACTGGTAAGATCTTGTTCAGTGGAGCCTGAGGTGTCAAAAATAGTTGCTGCGTTAAATAAAGTGCATCAGGAAAAAGGTCTAAAAATTGAATGTAGGGTGGAGCCGAATACCATTTTCCCCGGTGATGCAGGCGATCTATTGGAATTAGTCGGTAATCTTGCAGATAATGCCTGTAAGTGGACTCAATCAAAGGTTGTCATATCAGCAAAAGCCAAAGACGGATCATTTTGTCTCTATCTTGACGATGATGGTCCGGGCATAGAAAAGCAGAATCGAGAAGCAATTTTAAATCGAGGTAAACGCCTTGATCAAAAAACGGAGGGGCATGGATTGGGTCTCTCAATTGTTATGGATATTATCAAAAATTATCGTGGTGATATTTCCATTGAAGAAAGTGCGTTAGGAGGCGCTCTTTTTCGAGTTACCATTCCGCTCTAATGCGTGACAATGGTAATCTATCAAGTCTCATTTCTTGACTAAATAGTCAACTTTATGTATAAAAGGTTCCCCTGTACATCCTCAGCGACGGACACATGACAAATATCAAACAGTTAATAGAAGATCTGCCCAAAGCTGAATTGCATCTTCATATTGAAGGCTCTTTAGAGCCCGAGCTAATGTTCAAATTAGCGAAGAAAAATGGGATTCAACTACCTTATTCTAGTATCGAAGAAATTCGAAAAGCCTATAATTTTACTCAACTTCAAGATTTTCTTGATATCTATTACGCTGGCATGAGTGTGCTGATTGAAGAGCAAGATTTTTATGATCTGACAATGGACTACCTGAAAAAATGCAATCTGCAAAATATCAGACATGTAGAAATATTTTTTGATCCTCAAGGCCACACAGAAAGAGGCATCGCATTTTCTACAGCATTATTGGGGATCAATAGAGCCTTGACTGACGGCAAGACTAAATTCGGAATTTCATTTAAGACAATTATGTGCTTCTTGCGTCACTTAACGGAGGAAGATGCGTTCAGAACCCTGGAGCAATCACAAGAATACCTTGATTTTATTGACGGTGTTGGATTGGATTCTTCGGAAGTTGGTAATCCGCCTTCGAAATTTCAAAACGTGTTCGCTAAAGCTAAAGAGTTAGGCCTGAAACTAGTGGCACATGCAGGTGAAGAAGGACCGCCATCCTATGTCGAAGAGGCATTAGAGCTTCTTAAGATCGACCGACTGGATCATGGTAATCGAGCAATGGAATCAGAGCCGTTGATCGAAAGATTGCAACAAACACAAATGGCATTAACTGTTTGTCCACTTTCCAATTTGAAATTATGTGTTGTTGGCAACTTGGCCGATCACCCAATCCCAGCGATGTTGGAGCGGGGGCTTTTAGTTACTATAAACTCAGACGATCCTTCCTATTTTGGAGGCTATTTAAATGACAATTTTTTTGCAATTCAAGAGCACTTAAATTTGGATCGTGAGCAAATTGTTACCTTAGTGAAAAATGGTTTTAAAGGATCGTTTTTGACAACTGAGGAAATAAATATTCATCTAAACGAAATCGACCGCTACCTCGAACAGCACTAATAAGGATATAGTTTTGGAAAAAACAGAATATATTGATTCGAGGGTTGGAAGCCAATCTGCAAAGGGGAAATACGCATATTGGCGTAACCGAACCATGTATTCGATGCTAACCGGTTATGCCGTTTATTATTTTATTCGAAAGAACATGTCAGTTGCCAACCCGTTGATTCGAGAAGAATTTGGTATTGGAAAAGAGGAAATGGGCGCTGCGTTAGGGATTGCAGCAATAGCATACGGAATATCGAAATTTTTGAGTGGTATTTTGGCTGATAATTTAAGCCCGCGTTATGTTATGGGAATGGGCCTGTTACTTTCCTCTGTAGTGAGTATGTTGCTCGGACTAGTTACAGAAGAGATGAGTTCGTTTTTGGGATTATCTGTAACCGCTTTTTTTGCAATTTTTTGGGGGATTAATAATATATTTCAAGGCATGGGACAACCACCCTGTAGTCGGTTACTTATGCAATGGTTTAGCCCTTCTGAAATTGGAAAACAATGGGGCATATGGAATATTTCTCATCATGTTGGTGCTGCAACTATTCTGTTTGTTGGTGGTTATCTGGTTGTCTTTTTCGATTCTTGGCGGGCAGTATTTCTTGGGCCGGCAGCTTTTGCATTTATTTTTGCTTTTTTCTTAATAAATCGTTTACGTGATAGGCCGGAAGATGTAGGTTTGCCGCCAGTTGAATCTATGCGCAAAGATGGTGAGGTTGAAGCGAAAGAAGAAGAAAACGAAACACCGCGAGAAATATTTGTAAAATATATTTTAAAAAATAAACTGATTTGGCTAGTGAGTGTGGTCAATCTATTTATTTATATTGTGAGGATAGGGATACTTGATTGGGCTCCAAGCTTTCTAAAAGAAAGTCGAGGCTTGTCAATTATGGAGTCAGTCATTACGACATCTAGTTTCGAAATTGCCGGAATCGTGGGTGCTCTGTCAGCGGGCTGGTTATCTGATACGGTGTTTAAGGGACGACGGGGCAGAGTCTCAGTTATATTTATGGGTTTACTTGTTCTATCTGTTTTGGCTATTTTGTACGTTCCATCTAATAACCCTTATTTAATGTCAGCGACACTTTTTGCGGTTGGTTTTTTTGTCCACGGGCCAATGTTATTAGTTGCTGTGGCAGCGGCGGATTTTGCGACCAAGAAAGCTGCTGCAACAGCCGTGGGCCTTACAGGACTATTTGGTTATATTGGTGCCTTTATCGCTAACTATGGTACTGGGATTATATCAGAGCGGTGGGGCTGGGATTATGTGATTTATTTTTATTTGGCGGCAGCATTTATCGGATCAATTTTATTGTTGCTCACTTGGAATAGTCGCGCACCTTCGTTAGAGCACTTACACGAATAATAAAGAGAAATCATGATGTTGAATGCTTTTTTTAAACTGTCAGAAAATAATACTTCCATACGCACTGAAATCATTGCGGGTTTTACAACCTTTTTTACCATGGGATATATCATTTTCGTTAACCCGGATATACTGGCTCAAGCAGGGATCGATCGAGATGCAGCATTTGTTGCGACCTGTTTAGCGGCGGCATTAGCAACATTTGCAATGGGGGTTGTGGCTAATTATCCAATTGCTCTGGCGCCTGGAATGGGGGTAAACGCTTTTTTTACTTATACGGTCGTGTTGGGTGAAGGGCATAGCTGGCAAGTTGCGTTAGGAACTGTTTTTATAGCTGGTATGTTATTTTTTGCCTTAAGTGTACTGCCAATTCGAGAATGGTTCATTAACTCCATTCCACGGTCTCAAAAAATGGCTATTGCCGCCGGGATTGGTTTGTTTCTTGCGATCATTGCCTTGCAAAAAATGGGGATTGTTGTCGACCACCCTGTGACCTTGGTGACTCTAGGGGATATTAATAAAGCGGCTGTCTTACTTTCAATATTTTGTTTTTTGCTTATTGTCACATTAGAAATTAGAAAAATCCCTGGTGCCATTATTATCGGCATAATGACTACAACCTTTATTGGAGTTCTATTCGGAATATCCAGCTTTGGAGGTGTTATTTCAATGCCTCCTGATATTTCACCGACCTTGGCACAGCTGGACATATCCGGCGCTTTTAATCTCGGAATGACTGGAATAATTCTGGCTTTTCTTTTTGTTCACATGTTTGATACAGCAGGAACTCTAGTGACTGTTGCGCACTCAGCAAACTTACTCGACAAAAATGGACGGCTTCCTCGATTGGGAAGAGCGTTGCTTGCGGATAGCTCTTCAATGATGGCCGGGGCAGTTATTGGTACGTCACCGGTTACCAGTTATATCGAAAGTACTGCGGGAGTTAATGCGGGTGGCAGAACAGGATTGACGGCTGTGGTGGTTGCAATTTTGTTTTTGGCGAGTCTCTTTTTTGCGCCTTTAGTTGGATCCATTCCAAGTTATGCTACTTTTCCAGTTTTGCTTTATGTTGCCAGTTTAATGATGCGTAATATCAATCTTATCGACTGGGAAGATATGACCGAATACATACCTGCCGTAATAACTATGGTGGTAATGCCACTAACCTTTTCGATAGCTGATGGTATTGGTTTTGGCATTATTAGTTACGCGTTGCTAAAAATGCTGGCCGGAAAATTTGATAAATCAAACATACCAGTACTAGTGATGGCGGCTGTTTTTGTTTTGAAATATGCTTTTCTCGGTATACATTAAGGCATTGTTTCAAACATCTTATTCTAAATAATTAACTACTACAGGAATATTCTCAATGAAAAAAGTATTAATCATTGTACAAGTTCTCTTATTCTCTACTTTATCCAATGTCACTTTTGCTAAACCTGATGTTCCGTTATGTAATAGTACAATAAAAAACGCGAGTTATACGGGGGCTTATAAAGGCGAGGAAAACAATCTAACGACAGCTGATTTTTTTCAAGATCTCTCTTGTGCAAGTCAATTCAAATCCAATAAATACCCCAACGGTTTTGTGACTATTTTTGGAAGCTCAAGGATTAGTGAGAGTAACAAATTGGATGATAAAATCGTGAATGAAGCCAATGATAAGTTATACCAACAGATTTATAACTTAGCCTATAAGTGGACAAAAAATTACGCTTCGACTTACCCGGTTTTAACAGGTGCAGGTCCAGGAATAATGGAAGCAGGTAGTCGCGGCGCGACAAATGCTGGAGGGCCAAGTATTGGTTACACGACTTATTACGGACCTTCTCGCAGGAAGGAGGGCGGTGACGCTAGTATGGCATTTTGGAAATACCAGTCTAACAAAAGAAAACCCAAAACAATCATCTCTGATGGCTTGATTTTTTCGAGTGTTGCTATCAGAGAGAGCATCATGATTTTACATTCAGCAGCAATGGTATTTGCACCCGGTGGTACTGGAACTGAATGGGAGATTTTTCAAACCATTGAACAAATAAAAAGTGGGCAGCTTAAACCCGTTCCAATCTATATTGTAGGGAAAAAGCGCTTACACTGGCAGAGTTTTTATTCGAGATTAGATGACATGATAAAAAGAGGGACTATAAAACGCCATGAAGTAGAATCGCTTTTTGTTCATGTCGATAATCCTGAAGACGTATTTAAATTGCTCAGTAAAAAACTAACAATCAAATAATTCTTAGACAAGTAAAGTCCTTAAAAAAATGAACATCGATGAGGAAAACTAATCGATGTTCATCTTCGTGCAGTATAGAAATAACTGCATTTGCCATCTAAATAGAAAAACTCAATTTTGTTTTTTCATTTTATTGACGCAAAATCATTTCAAGAATGCGTTGCAATTAGATATCTAACGGCGGCAAATCTAGCTTCTTGCGATTCTTAATTTCATCATTACTACAACCGATAAGTTCGTGCGGGAATACTAACCAATCATCTGTTTCCTCTAAGTAAAAATCTGGTTTGATGCTGGTTACATTTCGATTTGGTTTGTAGTAAACAGTAGCGACTTTAATGATATCTGGCGTATTGCGTCGACAGGTATGGCGTAATTGTTTAATTAGCGCTTCTACAGAGCGACCGCTATCAAAAACATCATCGACTATCAATAACGCATCATCCGCATTAATGTTGTTAATAATATATTCCAGACCATGGACATTGACTTCTTTTTGCTGTTGCATCCCCGCGTAACTGCTTGTTCGGATGGCAATGTGATCGGTTTTTACACCGTAATAATCCATGACTTCCTGAACAGCGATCCCAATCGGAGTACCCCCTCGCCAAACTGCTACGATAAATTTTGGTTTGAAGCCGCTTTTTAGAATATTTATTCCGAGTTTGAACGACATATCAAGTAGTGACTGTGCGTCAATAAAAGTTTTTTCCATAATAATAACGCCTATTTAGTTAAAGTGTTTAGTATAAACCCTGCGTCCTGTTTAGCTAAAGAGAATTGATGTAATCTTTACAGGGTCAAGAGTGTTTTATTATTCGTATTAGTGTCTTTTCAGCCGATACTAATGTTCGGTCTAAAGCTATTTAGTGCCGAAAATTTTGTCGCCCGCATCACCAAGCCCTGGAATTATGTAGCCAGAGTCATTGAGATGATCATCAATACTTGCTGTATAAAGATCAACATCAGGATGAGAAGCTTGGATGCGTTTTATTCCCTCAGGTGCAGCCACGAGTACCAGTGCTCGAATGTCCTTACATCCCGCTTTTTTTAGCAGGGCAATAGTGGCTTCCATCGACCCGCCCGTGGCCAACATAGGGTCGATGATTAACGCCATTCTCTGTTCAATTTTGTTTGTCAATTTTTCAAAATAACTGACAGGTTCAAGTGTCTCTTCATCTCGGTATAATCCCACCACACTTATTTTTGCGCTGGGCATTAATTCCAATACGCCATCCATCATTCCAATACCGGCTCGTAAAATTGGTACGACAGTCGCTTTTTTACCTTTGATTTGTTGGCCGACGATTGAGCCTTCCCATCCTTCAAGGGTATAGTCCTCAAGCTCCAGATCTTTGGTTGCCTCGTAGGTTAATAGACTGCCAACCTCAGAGGCAAGTTGCCGAAAACTACGAGTACTTCTGCTTTGCTGACGCATTAAACTCAATTTATGTTGTACCAATGGATGTTTGATTTCGAATACAGCCATTACTTCCTCCTAAATGATCCTATTATTGTTAAACTCCAATAAAACCTGGTGCTCGCTACTACGCTATTAATCGCTACAACCACATTCTAAGGACTCGTTTTTTTATTGACAATGCTCTCGCTGAAATGCCTCAAAGCTGTCAGGGTACGCGCTAGAAATAAACTGATCAAAATACTTCTTGGCGAAAACTGACTGCTTTATTTCTTCCTTACTGATTGATTTATCGACTCTGGTATAATGAAAAAGATGCATTTGCCCACTTTTCTCCTTCCAAGCCTTATTCATATCGGTAATGTTTTTTTGACTATCATCGATGAAATAGATTTGTTGATAATTTTTGTTAAGACGTTTAAGCATTGTTTCCAACACTAACCCTTTATTTAGACCAGACGCCATAATCATTCCATTTTGATAGGTTACGTTTGCGGTACGCTTTCCATCATCAAATCTAAAATTAAAAACTTTGTTTGGATTACCCAAATGCTGATCGCTGAATGAGATGCTATTTTTCTCTAGTTCGCGTTCAGTTGCAGCGCGATATGAAGTCGTTCTTGCTGTCAACAGCATTAGGTCGTAGGAACTTAGCTCCGTCATTATATTGGAAATATCAGGCTGAGTTGTTCGTGTCGATGCCAACTCAAATAGGGTGCTCAAAGATCTGAAAATACAGGAAAATTTATTTTCTTGTTTGATGGTGAACTTTACTCCATTAAAGTCGGTAACGACTTTACCTCTCTGCCAGTTATACCATTTACTGCTGCCTACAAAATTATTGGCTTCAAGTAATGTATCGTCTATATCAAATATTACGAGTGTCGTGCCAATAGGTGGTTTGTTCGAGGCGACATGTTGTGTCAAAGCTTTTAAATCCTTTACGTTTTTAAAAACTGTCGATTTTGCAACTGTTGGTAGTGCAATTAAAGAAAATATTAGTAGTATAGTTATTCGAAACATCTTTTGATCCGGCGCTTATTTAACGTCTTGAAATAGATAATTTAAATAGACGGCAATCCTCACGCCAGCTTGTTTTAGTCTTAACTTTAGTGTGGGAAGATTATGATACATATAGCCGAATCCAAGTTCGGTTTTTATTGGATAAATGGTGCCTCGAATAGCAATACTTTCGTTAATCCACACTAAGGGATCAGTCTGGGACCATTCGGCTACATCTTGTTTAGTTATTTGTCGATTTAACCAATTTGCCCATTCTGTATAACTCAGTTGTTTTTGGGCAAGCATATCGGTATCCCAAATACGATGGAGGTTGGTATTTCGACCAAAGAATTTCAACTTCAAATCATTTCCACCTCTATCAGTTCCATTGCCAACATGAAGTGGTTGATGCAGATCAGCTATCAAATGTATGATAAATTTAATGGCTAATACTTTGTCTTTTTTCGACGACTCTGAATCCCTAACTATATTCGAGTATTTTTGAATGGCAAACACGGCATCTTTGTGTGTTGGAGAGTCCCTATCGTCGAAGGCCTTTCCTTTTGGAACGGTTACATAATGATAATAATTTGCTGTCTTCTGCCAAAATTTATCGGGGTTTGACCGCATTTCGTCTACATAACTGGAGGCTTCGGCGAGAGATTCGTTACCGACAATTTTTGACAATTCGATCTTGGTTTTTTCAGTCAAATAGCTCTCAGCTATTTGGCCCGTTATGCGATGGCCAGTTTGCCCTAATGAAAGTGCATTGCCACAACTAAAACTGAGCAAGATAAATATGACTAGCCTTTTCATTGTTTATTCTCCTAGCTTGACTGTTAACGCTTTATCACCGGCGGCACTAAATATATCAGCAACTACAGTAATTTTTTCGTCTTCTTTTATGGAGAGTATTCCATAATTCAACTTGTCGTATGATTTTCCCTGACGGTGTATGTTAGTTGACATTGGGTAGGTTTTTACTGCGAGACCGCTACTTGTAATTTCCAGAATTCTTTGTCCTCTATGCTGTAGCGACGAAATTTCCGCATGATGTGCGTCGCCACTTAAAATAATCGTTTCACTTTTATTTTGTTGGATTAGATTAAGTAGCCTTTCGCGTTCATGTGGAAAATTAGCCCAGGTTTCCCATCCTGAAAATTCAGGCAAAACCTGAATACTTGAAACTAAAATTCTCAGGTCGGCTGTTTTCTTAAATTCACCTTCAAGCCATTTCCATTGTTGCTCTCCAAGCATTGTAGAAGATTGATCAAGATTCGGTTGATAGGGGCCTAATTTCAGACTGGTACGCTGCGCTACTGATAAATAGGTTTTAACTAGTTCATCGCGATACCAGCGAGTATCAAGAAGAATAACTTGTATGTTTTTGTCTTTAAACTTGAGCCATCGAGTATGAAAGAGCCCTTGCTCTAATTGAGTCAATCTATTAATTTCAGGGTAATTGAAAAAATAGATAAATGATTTTTTAGCATCGTATTTACCAGTAAATTCCTTACCTCCGTCGAAAATTCCATAGTCATGGTCATCCCAGGTCGCGACAATAGGGACATCCTTTCTGAACTCTGAAAAATAAGGTTCATTGGCTAAGGTTTGATAGGCGTTAGTCATTTTAATAGGATCTGAACTATCGATATAAACATTGTCGCCCATAAATATGAATAGATCCGGCTTATGCTCAGCAACTGTATTCCAGATTGGTTGCTGGCGATTTTGATCGGCACAGGAACCGAAAGCAATCGTTAAATCAGCCGTTTCTTTAGCAATAGACGGGTTATTTGAAAAACCAACAAAGATAATAAGCCAGCTTAATAATTTCGTTAAATCAATTTGTCGAGGCATATTATTGTTTGCTGTAAAGTCTGTATTTTGGAAATAAAGGTGGGTGCAATTCTGACGTAAATGGATGGTCTAAGCAATGTGTTTTTTTGGTATATGTTTGCAGTTATGTAAGCGACTGTTTTTATTATAAAATTTCATGCGATTCGTGGCGCTAAAATAATATCATTTTAGGGTAAATCGCTTTATTGACCAGGGCTGAATATATTTTGTTTAATCTCTGGCCAAATAAAATTTCAGCCCTAATTTGATTATCCCAACTTGCCGGTTGTATTTTACCCACCACACTGTCCTTTAACGGATTTTGTTTAACCATATTGAATAACGCTCGCCTCATTGTGGCTAGGTTTGGAGCAGCATTCTTTGTATATATTGAGCATTCATCGTCTTTAAAAGCAACATCAAATACCCGGTGTTGACTATTCTTAATTATCCAGTGCCGCCTGATGATTTAGCCAATTTCTCTTACATTAGCCGCTAATGATGATAAATAAGAGGTAAATTCAAAAGAGAAAATATCTTGACTAATTGGTCAGGTTTTTATATTGTAGGTTAACGTTAAGAATATTTTGACTAAAGGAAATTATATGTCCATAGGTCAGTGTAATAAAGAGGGAGTGAGTGGATCGCTATCCAAACAAGATATCGAAAACAATTTTACTGATCTCCATTCACCATTTAATTTATTCCAAGCGAATGCAGAATCTGAGCGCTGCCTTTATTGCTACGACGCACCTTGTGTGAATGCATGTCCGACCAAAATTGATGTACCCACATTTATCCACCAAATAAAAACTGAAAACCTTATTGGTTCCGCAAAGACGATTTTATCTCAAAATATTATGGGCGGAACGTGTGCTAGAGCCTGCCCAACAGAAATATTATGTGAACAAGCATGCGTGTTGAATAGTTCTTTAGAAGAACCCGTTAATATCAGCACGCTGCAACGTTTCGCCGTTGATCATTTGTTGCAGGCTGATGTTCCTCACCCATTTAATCGTGCCAATTCGAGTGGACGAAAAATTGCTGTAATAGGTGCCGGCCCAGCAGGTTTTTCTTGTGCGCATCGCGCCGCATTGCTTGGTCATGACGTGACGATATTTGAAGCGAAAAAGAAAGCTGGTGGTTTAAACGAATACGGTCTCGCCGCTTATAAAATGGTTGATGATTTTGCGCAAAAAGAAATTGCGTTCTTGCTTCAAGTGGGTGGGATCGAGATCGAATTTGATAAACGACTAGGAAAAGATTTAAGCCTTAAACAATTGAGTGAACAGTTCGATGCCGTTTTTATTGGTGCGGGACTATCCAATGCCAACAATATAGGGATGTCGGACGAAGAAGACGGTCGTGTAAAAGATGCAATCAAATTTATTGAGGAAGTTCGACAGTCCGAAGACAGGACTGAGATTGCCGTTGGCAAGAATGTTGTGGTTATTGGTGCGGGAAATACGGCTATTGATGCAGCTATTCAGTCTAAACGACTCGGTGCTGAAACCGTTACCTTAGTTTATCGTCGTGGAGAAGAGTCGATGAGCGCAACTAAGCATGAAGTTAATTTAGCAAGATTAAACGGTGTGCATTTTATCTTCTGGGCGAGCGTAAAATCCTTTAAAGAAAAGACCCCTTTCTCCAGCATTGTGCTGCACAAAACACGACTCGAAAACGATAAACTCATCACAACCGATGAGCGAGTCGAATTACCTTGCGACATGTTACTCAAAGCCGTTGGACAATCGTTTGATAATGATGTTGTCGCATCCGTACAAGATGATGATTCCGATTTATTTAAACCTAAAATAAAAAACGGCAAGATTAGCGTGACTGACAATTATCAAACATCTGTAAGGGGCATATTTGCGGGCGGCGATTGTATTGCTTCTGGCTTAGATTTAACTGTTCAGTCAGTCGAAGACGGTAAACAAGCAGCTATTTCAATGGATAATTATTTATCTCTATTGAAGGATAATGATCATAGCGAAAATGACCGAAACCAAATGCCATCTAATGATAGTTCTGATCACAAGGGAGTGGAATGAGTCATGGCCGATTTAAGGTGTAACATCGCCGGTATAACAAGTGTTAATCCGTTTTGGTTAGCCTCTGCTCCACCAACAGACAAGTACATCAATGTGGTAAGAGCGTTTCAAGCAGGCTGGGGAGGCGTCGTTTGGAAAACGCTCGGAGAAGAACCTCCAGTTGTCAATGTGGCGAGTCGATATGGAGTACACAAAGATAGCAATAGAAATATTTTAGGGATCAACAATATTGAATTGATTTCTGACAGGGCATTACAAATAAACCTTGATGAAATTCGACAAGTCAGAAAAGAGTGGCCCGATCGAGTTATTATTGGGTCGATGATGGCAGTGATCGAAGAAAATGCCTGGAAAGATCTAGCAATTAAAATCGCTGATACGGGTGTGCAAGGCATCGAGCTAAATTTAGGTTGCCCTCATGGAATGTGTGAGCGAGGAATGGGATCAGCCATTGGGCAAGTACCGGAAATGGTTGAGAAGGTAACACGATGGGTTAAAGAGGTTGTTGATATCCCTGTTTTTACAAAGTTAACACCCAATATCACCAACATTCTATGGTCTGCCACCGCCGCGCTTAAAGGTGGTGCAGACGCGGTTTCTTTGATCAATACGGTAAATTCTATTATTACCGTCGATCTCGATCTTATGTCGCCAACTCCTACGGTTGATGGCAAAGGAACACATGGTGGGTATTGCGGAAACGCCGTCAAACCAATCGCCTTAAATATGGTCGCAGAGATCGCCCGTAACGACGAAACAAGTGAACTGCAAATGTCGGCGATAGGTGGGATAGAAACTTGGCGAGATGCTGCGGAATTTATTGCGCTCGGTGCTAATTGTTTGCAAGTCTGTACGGCTGCAATGTTATATGGTTTTCGTATTGTGGATGATATGACGCAGGGATTATCAAATTGGATGGATGAAAAAGGCTATCAATCGATTGAGGATTTTCGAGGTAAAGCGGTTGCCAATACGGTCAACTGGAACGAGCTTAATATGAATTTTGATACTAAAGCATTTATCGATCCAGAAAGTTGTATTGAGTGTGGACGATGTCATATCGCCTGTGAAGACACTAGTCACCAAGCGATTAAATTTTCCACCAGTGAAGATGGGAAACGTCACTTCACGGTCATAGATGAAGATTGTGTAGGTTGTAATTTATGCGCACTCATTTGCCCAGTTCCTGATTGTATTGAAATGCATGAAGTGGAAAATAATTTGCCTTATGTAACTTGGCCAGAACATCCAAAGAATTTTCAAAACGTGAACAAATGGGATTCTTAATAAAAAATAATAACCCAGGGTTTTAATTTGGCAAAACCAAAAGTGAGAAAAAATAATGAATACACCGCGCTCTTTCAACGACGTTAATGACCTCAATGCTTACTGGATGCCATTTACCGCGAATCGCCAATTTAAGTCTAATCCACGTCTAATCGTCGGTGCTAATGGCATGCATTTCAAGTTAGCAGATGGTAGAGAAATCCTGGATGGAACAGCCGGATTATGGTGTTGTAATGCTGGCCATAATCGACCTCGCATCGTCCAGGCCATCCAGCGTCAAGTCGAGGAGCTGGATTATTCTCCCGCCTTTCAAATGGGTCATCCTAAACAATTTCAGTTAGCCGACAGACTTGCCAGGTTAATGCCGGGAGATTTAAATAAAGTCTTTTTTACTAATAGCGGATCGGAATCGGTTGAAACGGCGCTGAAGATGGCAATCGCCTATCATCGTACCAGAGGAGAAGGCCAGCGTACTCGTCTTATAGGACGCGAGAAAGGATATCACGGCGTTAATTTTGGCGGCACCGCAGTCGGCGGGATGTCCGCTAATCGAAAGATGTTTGGCAATCTGGTTACTGGTGTTGATCACTTACGACATACCCATGGCATTGCAGAGAATCGATTTTCTAAAGGGCAACCGGAGCACGGCGTAGAAATAGCAGATGATTTAATTCGATTGATTGAGTTACACGACGCTTCGACTATTGCTGCCGTTATTGTTGAACCATTGGCAGGTTCTGCTGGTGTCATTCTACCACCCAAAGGTTATTTAGAAAGACTGAGAAAGATCTGCACACAACACGGTATTTTATTGATTTTTGATGAAGTGATCACCGGCTACGGAAGACTCGGTGAACCCTTCGCGACCAACTTTTTTGGTGTTGAACCTGATTTGGTTGCAACAGCAAAAGGACTAGCGAATGGTGTTATTCCGATGGGAGCGGTCTTTGCCCAGGATAAAATTTATGATGCTTTTATGACCGGCCCAGAAAATATGGTGGAATTTTTTCATGGTTATACTTTTTCTGGTAATCCGATGGCATGTGCGGCTGCGCTCGGAACGCTAGATACCTATGAAGAAGATAAATTATTAACGCGGGCAAGCAAAGACTCGGATATCGCTAATTATTGGCAAGACGCCGTCCATTCGCTCAAAGGACTACCCAACGTAGTAGATTTAAGAAACTTGGGACTGATAGCAGGCGTTGAATTAAAACCAAGAGCAGGTAAGCCAGGAGCGCGGGCATTCGATGCTTTTTTGCAAGCCTATGAAGCCGGACTTTTGATCCGTACCACCGGCGATACCATCGCTTTGTCGCCGCCGTTAATTATTGAAAAATCCCATATCGATTTCGCTTTTGATACGATTAAGACAATCTTAAAAAATTTGAGGTAATAAGATGGAATTAGTTAAACATATTATCGGTGGGGAGAGTACTTCAGGAGTTTCATCGGCAACAACACCTGTTTTTGATCCTGCTACTGGTCTGCAAATAAAAGAGGTTTTGGTGGGCACAGCTATGGATATCGATGCGGCTGTCGAAGTTGCTAAAGCGGCATTTGTTTCTTGGTCGAACACACCGCCTGCTAAACGTGCTCGAGTGATGTTTAGTTTACGAGGACTGTTGGTGGAACGCGCCGATGATGTAGCTAACTTGATTAGTCTTGAACACGGCAAAACTCATGCGGATGCCTTAGGCGAAGTTACCAGGGCAATAGAGGTTGTAGAATATGCCAGCGGAATTGTTGAAAAATTGAAG
>Ga0316205_10002824_pt1 | contig 17294 bp, 15 predicted proteins | sample 3monthpyrite_MG_FD_204941 | JGI IMG/M metagenome (GOLD analysis project Ga0316205, IMG submission 204941) | Microbial mat bacterial communities from mineral coupon in-situ incubated in ocean water Damariscotta River, Maine, United States -... | ecosystem: Environmental > Aquatic > Marine >... | reverse complement strand
TTTTTTTCGCGGCCAGGAGCCGCTCCTACACTGTTCTTATATTTTGTCCTGGCGGTTAACCCGCACCTGAAAATAACTATTGCGGACGAAGATATTTTCCCGGCACTGATGGCATTCCTTTGAAGCAGGCTTTATAAACAGGAGACTTCAGTAACTGGCGCGAATCATAATCGGTAGCTGCTAAATCATCTTCGAATAAACGCAACTGATGATCTTTGCCTTTGAACTTGCCTACACAGGATTCATATATAACATCCTTGCCTGCATCAAACTGGCGAAATGCATGCAGACTACCGTTGTAGTTGTGGAAGTTAATCAGGGTCTGTATTGGCGCATTGCGCTGATCAGGAAGATAGGCTGCTGCATAATCTCTGACAACACGCCCTTTTTTATCGTAAACAAATACTTCAATACTATGAACGTTTTTCGGGTTTTTCTTTTCCCATTGAATTCGACTCAAGACTCTGCCTGTTTTTTTATCGGTATAGGTCACTTCACGGTAATAGTCAGGCCGGCCATGATAACCACCTTTTTTCTCGGAAGTTTTAATATCTTTTCCCTTGACCTGTATGATATGCAGATCCAGACACATGTTAACAAAATGATTCCAGGACTTGACCTGCACCTTGTCTTCTTTCATGCGATTGCGTTCGATTTCAGCAAAAACGGTTTGTGTCAGTAACAATGTGATAATTGTCAGTAGAGTTTTTGATGCAGGGTTCATAGTGCGCTCCTTAAATCTTTCGGTATTGTTGTAATTATAATAACCTGAATTATCTCATAACCAGTATCAAGTATGTTATCAGACTGGTTATTTTAATGAAGGTTCCATTTGCGCCTGCAACGCATGACGCAAGCAAACGTAAACCTGTAAAAACCCATGACACAACAAAGTTTTTTTAACCGTATTGAGCGATAAATCCGCTACGGGGCTATAAAGTGCCAAACTCAGTTTACTCAGAGATGCATTTACACTTTCGCTATCTGCGATGTTTTCTTGCCAGTTAGCCTGCCAGGAATTCAGGGTGGCGTTTACAGGCCAGCCAAACGCCTGACCAAGCTGCCGCATGGACTGTCGAACCTCGACAGGTGTTTGTGCCTGCTTCAATTGCTGCCTGCCTTTTTTCAGCTGTATTAGCCCCAGAGCTATACGGTAGATAACAGGTTTAATTATCACAAGTACCCAAATCAGCAGCGCCAATAACAACAAGACCAGCAACCATTGCAACGGAAGGTTGAGTGCGAGTTTATTATTTATTTGATATTGACTGACATGCATACGCCCGGAAGCAGGGTCAAAATACTGCAAACGTAAATCAGGAAAACGCGCCAGCCCGGACTGTTTGATCATAAACGGGATACTATAGTGCAAGGTTTGGGTAACCGACTCATGTTGTTTTGAAATACCGCTGGTGATTTTTGCAGGCAAAAATTTTATCTGTCGATTGCTGCGTATCTGCTGAAGTAATTCAGGCAACGCATCCTTACTGATGTTTTTACCGCGAATATAAATATCCCAGTAATAAACACTGTCTGTTTTTGCAGGGCGAAGCTGGTCGAAAATTTCCGGAAAACGCGAATCCAGTTTCAGCTGTCCCATCGGGATATACGGAGGCAGGTAAGGCGGCAGTGCCTTTACGTTAATCACCATCGGATGGAATTCGAATAGATAATGAACTCGCCCACCCTCGCTGTATCTAAGTACGGGTGTTTCATACTGTTTTTTTCCTGCGACAGAAAAATAACTTAACACATTAAACTGATACTGGTACTTCCATTTTTTAATAGTCGAAGCCTGCTTTTTAACAGGCAACATCTGCAAATGGCTTTGCGGGTATTTATTAACATCTACATCCAGTGTAATAAACGCATCATTTGTATAAACCCGATATTGCAACAGCCTGAACTGACGCGTGAGCAGATCAGTTTCTGGCAACTCAAGTACGACACGTACCCTGCCATCATTACTTGAACGTGTCTGCTCAACTGCAAATACCTGTGCTGACAAAATAAACGTCAGCAACAGTATCAGGTAACGCCAGATCACCATGGTTTCACTCCCGGTAATTCTACAGGCTGATCCAGAGGTGCCGGATAGTTCTCTTCATCTTCAAATAATGATTTCCATAGCCGCGTCTGGTTTTGCTTTTTCTGCAATACAAGTCTGCGTGCTTCCATTAATCGCGCCGGTGATATCAACAACTGGCGTTTTTTTGTTTTTGCCTGAACACGCATATCAGCAGCACGTGCCTGTGCTTTTCCTGCAGCGACCTTATCCTTGAGTTTGTTTCGATCACCAGGAGTTGAAGCAGCAACCTCTATATTTTTTTCAGGCTTGTCATCAATACTGAAAGTACCACCACTGACATCGCCTTTTGCTTTCATGCTACGAGGCCCACGACCGCCCCGACTGGTTGTACCCTGATTTGAAAATGGATCTTCTGCAATAGACACGATTAGCGAACGGGTAAAATCCAGATTCTTTTGTGCAGGGATATTACCGGGTTGATAACGCAATGCATCTGTAAAACTGATTACAGCAAGATCATATTTTTTTACTTTAAAAAAGCTGTTACCCAGATTATACAAAGCCGCAGCACGGGACTTGTCATCTACTGCCTGTAGAAAAGCCTGCGAGTATTGCGTAATCGCGCGTGCAAAATCATCAAGCATATACGCACTGCTGCCCTCACCCATACGTGCATTAAAACCGGTCAGTAATGCGTAAATCTCCTGCGCCTGACGGTAATCTTTTTTCTGGTAGGCGACATAGGCCTGTGGAAAGCCATTAACCCCTGCTGCGTGTACGAAATCCGGCTGCCAGAGTGCTATCGCTATAAGAACCAGTATAATCTGACTGCTGGTTTTAACATGTTGAACTGAAAACGATGAGACTTTTACTGAAATAATCAATAATATAAACACCGCGAGTAACAGCGGCCATTGAAAAACCCGTATCCAGGTTTGACGGTCATCACCTTTCTCTGCAAGGTTATCACCAAGCTTCGTGATGCCCTGATAATAAAGATAATTCAGATCTTCCTGATCATCCGTCACGGCTATATAGCGACCACCACTTTTTTCAGCTAACACTCGTAATCGCTTACTTTCGAGACGCGTTCTGACCAGTTGCTGCTGATAGTGATACCACCCACCCTCAACGTCGGTTAAAGCTGCGCCCGCTTCACTACCCACACCGAGTATGTATAACGGTGTCTGCAACCACTCAGAGCGAATCTCCTCTGTACCTGAACCACCATCACTGATAACCACAATGGCCTTGCGCTTGCTGTTTGATAAATGCCTGTTTGCCAGTGCAATGGCTTCACCTAACTGACTGCCCTCACTCGGTAGCATTGCTGACTGGATACTACGGGCATAAAATCTGACCGCATCATGGTCACGTGTTAGCGGACTCAGTAGATGTGCGTGCCCGGCATAGACAATCAGACCCATGCGATCTGAACGACTCGCAGATAATAGTTGAAACAGTTCACTGCGTGCACTTTGCAAGCGACTCGGCTTTACATCGGTAGCCGTCATCGAACGCGACACATCAACCACGACCATGACATCCACTCCACTGGCATGCGCAACCTTTTCAGGGGGATCAGGATATCGCGGGCCAGCCATTGCAACCGCGATCAGCACCCATACACATTGCAAAGCCAGCAAATGAAACCGTGCGCGCTTTTGTTTGCCCTCCGAAACCCTGGCCAGCACCCAGGGAAACAGGGTCGCATCGGCATAGTTCAGACCTTTGCGATGAAAAAACAATTTAAACAGCAGCAACAGAATAACCGGCTGAAGAGACAACAATAACCATAACGGCTGCCTGAGTTCGAGAATATCCCAGCTAAACCCTGTCATGCGACCGGCCTCCTGGACAGATTTGAAAGCTGCAACATGGTCAACATAATAATAGCCAGCAACAACGGCCACTGGTATAGCGACTGGCGGATGTAAAGCACAACAGGCGCCTCCTTGCTGCGCTCTGCTTTCTCAATATCCTTGATTGCATTTGATAATGAGTCGGTATTACCTGCCCAGTAAAACTTGCCACCAGTATGCCGTGCTATGGTTTTTAATCGGTCGATATCTGCGGGGTCGTAAATCAGGCCCGACTGTTTTTTTTCTGAGGCTTCATAGGTACGCGCACCGATAGCTACCGTGTAAACATGTAACCCGGCCTGACGTGCCAGTTCCATAGCGACATCAGATTTTATTTTTCCGGTCAGTCGGGTTGCATCTGTCAACAAGACCAGTACCCGTTCCTTGTTACGTGACTGCTCTGCTTCGTGCACGGCCTGTGCCAGTGCTTCACCCAGAGCAGACGTTCTGCCTGCGAGCCCGATCTGTACGCGCGACAACATGGTTTTTGCAAGCTCATGGTCCTGTGTCAACGGTACCAGCGTATAGGCTTCATCTGCGTAAACAATAATGGATACATTATCCTGCTTAAGCTCATCGATAAAACGCGTTAGCACGCCCTTGAGTAGCGTCATGCGATCAACCCGCTGACCTTTCACCAGATAATCCCGCTGAATCATGCTAACCGATGTATCGACAACAAAAACAATGTCACGGAATTTTGATGGCTCCTGCAATTCCTTTCGTACCCACTCGGGTTGTGCCAGCGCGATAAATAACAGACATATCATCATCCAGGCAACGATCATCCTGAACCACTTGATTAACCCTGCCTGTCTGAGATGACTCTTTCCATAAAGTGCTGTAATTAATTCAAAACGCGGATGACGAAACGACTGACTTACCGAGCTCAGTCCCGCAGGAAGTTGCCACTGCAATGAAACACTCGCAACATATCTGAGAAATAATAACGCTACCAGCAAAAAAACGGGCACCATTAACCAGAGCCACTGCACAAACTGGAACTGCCAGGCCTGATGCACAAGCGTGTTCATACGTGACCTCGTAACAGTTTATGTAGCAGCTCAACGGCTTCGGGAATAACCTGCCGAGCGTGTGGGTTCGTTGCATACCTGAGACTGTCGCAATGATCCAGCAAGGTTGACCATTCATGCTGACTGATTGTTTTAACCGCTTCGGGTTTATGGCTACGTAGCAGGTTATGATGGTTCAATGCGATCCGCAGTACAGACATCATACTTGCACCAATTTCGGCAGGTTGCATGTTGTTAATATGTGAGCGTAACTGTGCAAAATGTCGCCTGGCCTGATAGCTACCATGTCGCTGCATTAATACGTAGGTTACTATCGCAGACAACAGAAACCCGAAAAGAATTAAACCTGCGACAACCCAGGCTGTATCGTTTTCAACCGGTGGAAGCGGCTGAATAATGGCTTGCAGGCCTTCCAGCTTTGATGCCATTTCAGTCATGCACAACCTTTTTCACACTTGCTTCCAGTTCAGTATCGGTGCGCATTGTAACAAATGGAATCTGACTATTAGCAAACAATTGTTTTAGTTGTGCCTGTTTCTTCTGTATGGATCTTCTGTATTGCTTGCGTAATACACGATCATCATTCGACAGACGAATAGCATCCTGATGCGGATAACCATTTAACAGCCAGCTACCCGATTGTGGCAATTTCTCTTCTACCGGATCAAGAACCTGAATCGCCCTGACAGGATGCTGCTGTGAAAGTCGTGTCAGTAATACACTTTGTGAATCGTCCAGGTCATGAAAATCACTCAGCAGTATTAGCTGACAACCCGCACTGGCTCTCGCAGCAAGCTGCGAAAGCATGGTTGTTAAATCAGGACAGGATGAAGCTATATCCAGCGGCGGACAGGCCGATGCAAAATCATGACACGCTGCGAGGATATGATGCTGGCCGTGTTGTGGCGGCAACCAGTGGCTATCAGGCTGGATCAATAAACCACCTACTGAAAAACCCTGATGTAAAAATTTCCCTGCGAGTACAATCGCGAGTTCAACCGCCCGACTGACTTTTAATATGTGTTGCGTACCAAAACGCATCGCTGCGCGCCGGTCTATCACAAACAGGCAACTGGATTCACATTCTTCCCGGAATACCTTGCTATACAACTCACCTGAACGTGCGACCAGGCGCCAGTTGATATAACGCAAGTCATCGCCCGGCTGATACATTCGACTTTCGTCATAATCAAAACCACTACCGCGATAAGGTGAATATTGCTCTCCCGCACGTTGCTCGTGACTATTGACAGGAACAACGGCACTTGTTGATGCAAGTGCCCGACCTTGCTGTAACAGACGCATGATTTCATCATCTGTCAGCAAAGGCTGATATGTAATAACAGAATCTTCTGACTGACGGGTAAAATTAAATTTCATGTTAAGAACCTGCGAGTCACTCAGGGCATGGGAACCTGTTCGATAATTCCCTGTATGATCCGGTTTTTGTTTATCGATTCTGCCTGAGCGGCAAAAGACAGAATAATCCTGTGCCTCAATACGTCCGGCAACATTTGTATAATATCTTCAGGTGTTACATAGTCTCGCCCAGCCAGATACGCCACTGCGCTGGCCGCACGTACCAATGCGAGCGAAGCACGTGGAGACGCACCCACTTCAATAAAGTTTTTCCACTCAGGGATATATTCACCGAGGTTTCGAGTTGCTCCAATCAGTTGAACAATATATTTCTCAACATTCTCATCAATATGTATTTCGGCAACCTGATGCCTGGCCTGTAAAACCGTATCGGGATGAATCGGGGTTTCTACTGCCATGCTGTCTTCACCAAAGTGCCGTTTACGATCACGGCGCAGAATTTCCAGTTCATCTTCAGGATCGGGATAGTCCAGTTCAATATGCAACAGAAAGCGGTCTAGCTGTGCTTCAGGTAAAGGATACGTACCGGACTGCTCTAGCGGATTCTGGGTTGCCATAACAATAAATAAATCAGGCAGCGGTCGCGTTACCCCGTTGACCGTCACCTGATGTTCCTGCATCGCCTCAAGCAAGGCTGACTGAACTTTTGGTGGCGCACGATTTATTTCATCGGCCAATACAATTTCATGAAACACCGGCCCCTGTACAAAACGGAATTCACCTGATTTGGCGTCATAGATTTCTGTTCCGGTAAGATCGCCTGGCATCAGGTCCGGGGTAAACTGAATACGTTGAGAACTGGCATGAACACCACTTGCAAGCGCGTTGACTGCAGTCGTTTTTGCCAGCCCCGGAGGCCCTTCAAGTAAAACGTGCCCCCCTGTCAGTAACGCAATCAACAATCGATCCAGTAATGCCGACTGGCCGACAATAATACTTTCAAGGTGTGTTCGCAGACGCGCGAACGCTTCAGAAGAAGTGTCACTGGTATTCGTCATATATTAATGCTCTTCATAAGGTCGTGATTTACGTTATTATTATTGGCCTGCCATAACAGATCAAATCATCCGAATAACTCATTATAGTGTAACTGATTATAATGGACATTATCACCACAATTCACAAATCGTCGCTGCATACAATAGGTCGACCTGCATCAGGGTAACAAGCGGTTTATCCATTTGACGATTGTTTTTGTTTTACTACTAAACAGCTTCGGAGAATAGGCTGTATTCACTGCACGACGGTGAATCTGCGCCAGTGTCGGATACGCATGAATGGCCGCAGAGATATCGCTGATTTTCGCGCTTGTCTGCATAGCCAGAACAATTTCATGAATAAGCTCACCTGCATGTGGACCCAGTATTGATGCACCCAGTATTTTACCTTTGTATGTGATCAGCTTGGTCAGCCCACTGGTTTCAACTTCTGTGAGTGCGCGATCGATATCCTTGAATTCAAATCTCAATACAACAGGCTCAATACCCTGATCACGCGCTTGTTGTTCTGTCAAACCGACGCGTGCGAGTTCCGGGTCGGTATAGGTCGCCCAGGGAACAACTCGATAATTTGTTTTTTTGGGAAAACGGAATATCGCATTACTGATAACGATCCCCGCCTGATACTCGGCCATGTGCGTAAAAGGATAAGGCCCGCAAATATCACCGCAAGCATAGATATGTTTTTGTGATGTGCGCATACGACGATCAACGGTGATGCCCTTAGCCGTGAAATTTACACCCGCCGCTTCCAGCCCCAGGTTTTCCACATTGGGCTTACGCCCGACGGCTACCAGTAACTGTTCCGCTTCAAGTTTAAGATTTCCGCTACAGGATATGATTTTGATATCAGCTTCACTGTTCACTTTCTCTACACTGGTTGAGGTAAGAATATTCAACCCTTCTGTAACAAGCTTTTCCTGTAGGGCATCAGCGATTTCAGGGTCTTCCTGTGGCAACAAATGTGGTAAACGCTCGACGATGGTCACTTTACTGCCAAGACGATGAAACGACTGTGCCATCTCCAGACCAATAGGCCCACCACCGAGTACGACAAGACGTGGCGGCAATGTCCGCATGGAAAAAATATCCAGATTTGTCAGGTAATCGACATCATCCAGTCCATTGATCGGCGGCACAAAAGGTCTAGAACCTGTGGCAATGACAAATCGTTTACTGGCTATCTTTTCATTATTTACACTAATGGTATATGGATCTGTAAATTCAGCTACACCAAAAATCACTTCACAACCATAGCTGCGAAAACGTTCCGGGTCGTCATGATGCTGGATATGCTCAATCACGGATTGCACATGGTCATTAACTTTTCCGAGATCAACATCGGGTATCGTCGCCGGCAGACCGAATTCTTCTCCTCGACGCATTAAAGAAGCCACCTTGGCAGCATGAATCAAGGTCTTGCTTGGCACACAGCCATAATGCAAGCAGTCCCCACCCAACTTTTCTTCCTTTTCGATCAGCGTTACTTTCAGCCCCAGCTGAGCTGCGACACTCGCAATCACCAGCCCGCCTGCACCCCCCCCGATGATGACCAAATCAAGCTTACTCATTTGCGAATCCTTTTTATCTGCCCAGGCACATTAGCCTGTGGAAAATCTCTTGATTTATAGATGTTTTATTATGCCAATATCCCCGATGCGATAAGCTTGTGCCTCACAAATCAACAATTAAAGGCTAACAGGTAACTGATGGCTTTATAGTATGACTCTACTTATCAGGAATAATTCCCTGCTTGTCGGGCAAGTGAGGGTTGATATAAAAAAATGGTGCGATAGATCCGTTGCCTGCAATTTCTGCCTGATACACTATTGTGTAATCGGAAAATTATTTTCATTCCATAACGTCATACCACCCTTGATGATATGCACATCAGCAAAACCATTTCGTGTCAGTATCTGCGATGCCTTGGCAGAACGTCGATCCGTTCGACATACAATTGCAATTGTTTTTTCTGTGTAGTCGGCCAGCTCATCAAGACTGGTTAATAAATCTTCAACTGCAATATTTTTTGCTTCAGCGATATGTCCCTGCTCACCTGTAAAATCATCAGCTGTACGCACATCCAGCACGAGTATATCTTCATTGTTATCGATTTTTTGTTTCAGGATTGCCACATCCATCATCGGACCACGACGAAGCCGACCAATCAGGCTCGGCAAAAACCCGACAATGGCCAATAACGCCAACGCCAACATAATTTTCTGAACCAGGCCTTCGCCACCAGCAATCGCTTCGCGACTCGCATAACCCAGATAGGTGTAGGCAATTGCACCCGGCAACATGCATACATAGGTCGCAATGGAATAGTGACTGAATTTTATTCTGGTTAACCCCAGAGCATAGTTCAACAGGTTAAATGGAAACAACGGTACCAGACGAACAAAGGCAACAAAGCGCCAGCCTTCAGCTTCGACACCCTGTTTTAACTGCTTCATCCGACCACCGGTTTTTTTCTCAACCCAATCATGTGCGAGATAGCGTGCAGCTATAAAAGAAACCATCGCACCAACGGTGGCTGCAGTCAGGTTGTAGAATGTACCGAGCACCGGGCCAAACAAGGCACCCCCTGCAAGCGTTAACACCGAGCCCGGCAGAAAAAATACTGTCCCGACTACATAGATCAACATAAATAATACGGGTCCCGCACTACCAGCATCCTTAACCCATGCCTCTAATGCTGCGGCATCAAAATGGTCACGATAAATAATTGCAGCAGTTATACCCGCTGCCAGCAATAAAAATACAGTAATCTTTATTACTTTATTCATCCTGCTTTTTCTCAGCATCATTCCATTGACGACGGTTAATCGCATAGCCGGATATTTTCCCCTTGAATGGCATCAACATCATACCGGGTAACCATGCAACCTGTTTAGGATCACGATATTTACGAATACCGATCGTCATACCCTCATGTCCTCCACGCGGTTGATCACGATAGGTTCCAAATACTCGATCCCACCAGGGCAGACTGAAGCCAAAATTACTGTTGGCTTCATCATCTTCGACTGAATGATGAACACGATGCATATCCGGTGTTACTAAAAACAGGCGTAAAATGCGATCCAGGCCAAGTGGTAAACGGACATTGGCATGATTAAACATCGCTGTCGCATTGAGCATGATTTCAAAAACAACAACCGCAATCACGGGTGGCCCAAGCACGACAATCGTTGCAAACTTGATTAACATAGACAGAATGATTTCAATCGGATGAAAACGCGCACCTGTGGTGACATCATAATCCAGATCAGCATGGTGCAGGCGATGTAAACGCCATAATAATGGAATCGCATGTACCATCACATGCTGCAGGTAAATAATAAAGTCCATAATCACAACAGAGGCAACCGCTGCGACCCAGAATGGAACATCATAATAATTGAAAATGCCCCAGCCATTTTTACTCGCAAATGCTGCTACCCCCACTGCTGCAGCGGGGAATAATACGCGCAACAGAAAACTGTTAAAAAACACCAGTCCGAGATTATTCACCCAGCGAACTGCTTTTGATACGGTTAATGCGCGTCTGGGTGCAAACAGTTCCCAAACGGCCATCACAACCAGCATGCCGAAGAAAAAGCTCATACGAATAACCTTCTCGTTATCCATAACAAATTGATTAATACTCATTTTTGTTCATCTCCCGAAGGGCTGGCCATCATTCCTACATTATCTGGAAACAATTCAAGCGGCAACTTCAAACATGACATATTTACCCGGTTTGCATGTGTGGGTGTGGCACCAGGAAATGGTAACCAACTGGAATTACTGGATTTTCTTGCTCAAGGGGAACGTAATGTCGATGATCTGACCAAAGTCTCCGCCCTGAATGTGACCAATACATCCCAGTATTTGCAGTAACTCAGGCAAGCAAGCTTGAAAATGGGTTTCCTGAATGGAAGGCCACCGGATTGCCCTATGAAAGTAACAACAATGATGAGGATGCCGGTTATTTCATAATAAGAAAGCCCGGTGTAGCCGGGCTTTCTGTTTACTAACGTGAACCTGAATAAATCAAGGATCCTCGCGCTCCAGTTTGGTTGCAGTCAGAGTACCCTTGTCATCATAATATTTGATTTCAACAGTATCTCCCTGCGCCAGGAATGATAAATTGAATTTCGCGACAGGTGTTACACCCAGACTACGGCTGTCCTTCATGATGGTTGAACTGTTCACCGCAATAACGGTTCCGTCAGTCATTGTAACAACCCCTGCATTCAATGCAGTTGAAGTCACTTTAGCCACAACACCTTTTATTTCATTACTGGATATGTTTTCAAGTTCTATTTTCTTGGCCACCAATGCTCCGTTAATATAGTAGGCTTCAACTTCTATCATTACATCAACCAACAGGCCTGACTGTTTGATGTTCTTGAAAGTTGTGTTGCTATCGATTGTGATAACCTCGCCATTGATTGCAAAACTGTTACCTGAGACTGCTGTAGTCACCAGCCCTTTAATCTCTACTTCACCATCACTATCTGAGTCATGACCTTTCTTGCCATTATTTTCAAGCTCGACCTTGCTCGCAACCAGATTACCAGTTATTCCATCCAAGCCCTGTGTACTTTTAACTTCGACGTACAATCCGTCTTTTACACTGGTAGTGAAACCACTCAGACTTGCACCCGCATAGCTGACAGTCATACTACCCAGATCAAAGGTCATATTATTAGTATCCAGATTACTCACAATCCCCTTAACCTCGATACCTTCTGCATGTGCAGACAGATATGTGGTTAAGTCGGCAGCCTTAACTTCAATTCGGGTCGCCTGAACGCTACCCGTACCCGATGAAAAACCACTGACTTCCAGGATCATGCCCGCGGTAACCTGATCCGGTGTTGTTACGCCTGTAACCTTGCTTTCAAATACAGTTGAACCAGACACCGTTACAGTCTGCCCCATAATATTCATATCACCCGTTTTCTGACCACTTGCGATACTGTTGCTTATCACCAGTCCTTCAAGATCATCATTAAAAGTAATTGAACTGGCTGTACCGGTAGAACCGCTGGCACTGCCTTTTATGGTCACCTGCATTCCAACTTTTAAATCATTCTCGGTCCCACTGCTGCCATCAACCGAGATACTGGTATTTGATGTATCAAACTCCACACCGTTGACAAAAACACTGCCAAAACCAGTAATCGTTCCTACGTAGGCAGAACTCGTACTGCCGCCACCGCCACCGCCACAGGCCACAAGTAAAATTGCAGATGAGAGCGCGAGCCCTATATTACCCAAATATGATTTATTCATTTCCTTGCTCCTGTCTTAACAGATTAAATATTTATAATTGGGATTATTTTCCCATTTAAGAGGATTGTCAAGTTTTTGGGCTATTTTTCCCAAAATAAGTGAACAAGGTCACGTTTATTATATGGATTTATTGGGTGTGAGGTGGCCGAACATGTATTTATTCAGGATTGAATTCGCTCCTACGTTACGGATTCGTATATATAAAATGAAGAACGGGAGGTGCCCATCGATGATATTCGCGAATTAATTCGCTCCTGCACCGGGCATTTTGGCAGAATATGGGTGTAGCAACCCATCGGTTTTATTCGCGACGCCAGGTGCTTCCTTCGGCTGAATCTTCGACAACAATGCCTTCCGCCGCAAACAGGTCACGGATACGGTCTGACTCGGCCCAGTCTTTGTTGGTACGGGCATTATTGCGCTGCTCAATCAGGGCATCGATCTCTGTATCACCCAAGCCACCTTGCTGATGAGGCTTGCCACCCTGCTTCAGGAAATGCTCGGCATCTTCCTGCAAAATACCCAGCAATCCCGCAAGTGACACCAGAATGCCCGCAAGCTGATTTGCCTTGTTCTTGTCTGTCTTTTTGCTCTGGTTAATTTCCTTACGTAACTCGGCCAGAACTGCGATCGCGCCCGCAGTATTAAAATCATCATCCATAGCAGCATAGAAATCTTTGCCATATTGCCCGGTATCTTCAGGTGTTGTTGGCTGTAAATCACGTAATGCCGTATAAAAACCTTCCAGTGCAGCCTGTGCACTATCCAGTTGTGCATCGGAATAATTTAGTGGACTGCGATAATGACTGTTCAGAATAAAATAGCGTATCACTTCAGGACGGTATCGCTCCAGTATCTCACGTACGGTGAAAAAATTACCGAGTGACTTGGACATCTTTTCGTCATCGATACGCACAAAGCCATTATGCATCCAGACGTTTGCAAACTTCTCGCCCGTGGCTGCTTCAGATTGCGCGATCTCGTTTTCATGATGCGGAAACTGCAAATCCATGCCACCACCATGAATATCAAAATGATTTCCAAGGCAATGTGTGGACATCGCTGAACATTCTATATGCCAGCCAGGGCGGCCTTTTCCCCAGGGTGAATCCCAATAAGGTTCATCCGGTTTGGCTGCTTTCCATAATACAAAATCAAGCGGATCATCCTTGGCGGTGTCTATCTCAACACGAGCCCCTGACTGCAGGTCTTCAATCTTTTTGCCTGATAGCTGCCCATAGTTTTCAAAACGGCTGACATCATAATAAACATCACCGTTATCGGCAGCATATGCGAAGTCCTTCTCCACCAGTATTGCGATCATCGCAATAATTTCACTCATATGCGTGGTTGCTTTAGGTTCCTCATTCGGAGGTAACACCTGTAACGCTCTCGCATCTTCATGCATCGCCTCAATAAAGCGCCCGGTTAGCTGATCAAATGGTTCTTGATTTTCATTGGCGCGAGCAATAATCTTGTCATCAATATCGGTAATATTGCGAATATAGGTAACATGATCTTCGCCGAATACATGGCGAAGATAGCGATAAACTACATCAAACGCGACCAGTACACGTGCATGTCCCAGATGGCACAGATCATAGACCGTCATTCCACACACATACATGCGGACATTTTTCGGGTCTATCGGCTTGAAGACTTCTTTCTGACGTGCCAGATTGTTGTAAATTTGCAGCATTGACAATATTTTCCAGGGGATTAATGGCTCAAAGGCAGTAGTTTATCGGCTTTTTTGAAGCCTGACAAAAAAACCATTACTATAGACGCCATCTGACCATCTGGAGTTCACATGAATCTGACACGTTATATCAGTCTGGCTGTTATTATTGCTGCTGCCATCGTTGGTTATCTGGCATTGCAAAAACCATTTAGTACTGAATCATCAAAAAAAACCGACATCACACCAAGTTCAAATGCATCTAAATTAAAAGGAACCAAAACCATGAAAATATCGATGAAGACCAGTCTCGGCACCGTAATGATGGAGCTCTATCCAGAAAAAGCACCCATTACGGTAAAAAACTTTATTCAGTATATTGAAAGTGGTCATTTTAATGGCACGATTTTTCACCGTGTGATTCCGGGGTTTATGGTTCAGGGCGGCGGTTTCGAACCGGGCATGAAACAGAAGGACGTTGGCGCACCTATCAAAAATGAAGCAGACAATGGGCTTGGTAATGAAGTAGGTACACTGGCCATGGCTCGTACACCTGACCCAGACTCTGCCACTGCACAATTTTTTATAAATCTGAAAGATAATACTTTCCTGAACTACAGCGCACCGACAGCACAAGGCTGGGGTTATTGTGTATTTGGTAAGGTTACCGAAGGAATGGATATTATTCATAGCATCGAAAAAGTTTCTACGGGCTCTGCGGGCATGCATCAGGACGTTCCTGTTGAAGATGTAATGATCGAGGAAATGACTGTCATCAAGGATGAAGCAGAATAACAGGAAAGCAGACTGTCATTATGCAGGGTGAAACCCTGTTTATATCTGACCTGCATCTGGATACCGCTTACCCGGATATTCAGATGCAGTTTCTGACATTCTTACGGCAAGATGCTGCAGGCAGTGATGCCTTGTATATCCTCGGCGATTTATTTGAAGTCTGGCTTGGTGACGATGATGATAATCCACAGCATCAACAAACCATTACCGCATTAAATACTCTCAGTCAACAAACGCCCGTTTTTATTCAGCACGGTAATCGGGACTTTCTACTGGGTGACATTTTTGCAAAAAACTGTAACGCTACTTTACTGCCCGACCCTGCAAAAATTGATCTCTATGGAGAAACTGTGTTAATCATGCATGGTGATTTACTCTGTACAGATGACACCGATTATCAAAACTTCCGCAAACAAGTGCGTAACCCTGCCTGGCAACAGCAGGTATTACAACAGCCATTAAGTCAGCGCCGGCAACTGGCTCAAAGCTTACGTGAGAAAAGCAATAAAAGCACACAGCAAAAAGCTGATGATATTATGGATGTCAACGAGGACACAGTTCATTCTTACCTGAATGACGCTAGTGTTCACACCCTGATTCACGGGCATACACACAGACCGGCTATTCATGAGTTCATGCTGAAAAATAAAAAAGCCAAGCGTATTGTGCTCGGGGACTGGTATGATCAGGGAAGTGTTTTACGTTATTCACACGACGGCTTCAGGCTTGAAGTGCTTGAAAGGTCAGATTAAGGGCTTGTGAAATAATTTACACACGCGATTTTCAATATATAAAAACCCCGCCAGATACTAATGCTACTTTGCAGCAGCGCCAGTCATATGAGTTATCTTATAACCCTTTGGTAGCGTGAATAACTTTGGTACATGCTTAACTAGCTTGTAGTCAACCAGAAATCGTTTAAGCCCGGTAGATGACGATTCATAAACAGGTAAGCCAAACTGCAGAGTACGATTAGGAACTTGCACCTCATGTGCAAGAAAACATTCCTCCTGCATATCGTCAGGCGTATTATTCAATTTTGACAAATGAATGCTCGCCAGAATTTTCCTGAACTCCCTGAGTGCAGCTAACGCTTGCGGCTGTAAATTCTTTACAGCATAAATAGTACTGCAAGTTTTATTGTTAACCTTTAAATGATATTGAACCGGCGACTTGCCTTCAACTTTAGGGACTGAGCTGTCATGTAATTTCTCGGCATCCAGAATCAGCGCACGTTTTATACGATTTTTTGTTTTTACCTGCTTTAATTCCAGAATACTCTGCTCACCATGTGTAACCGAATAAATGATATGTTTATTTCGATCATACAATGTGTAGTCACTTGCATCTGTTCCATCATCCATACGCAGGAAGTCTTTATTCACCAGCATGCGTGATTGATATGGATCCACTCCAGCTTCAGACTCCATATACAATAACATTAAATTTCCGTCTGCTGTCACGGCTGACTTCCCTGATTGTTCGCCACATGCAATTAAAACAAAACTGCTCAATAACAACCCGATCAAATAAACTCTGATACTCACTTATTTACTCCTGAAGACTGACGCTTCAACATATTTATTTCCTGCTCGGTAAACCCGGCCTGTTTTCTGGCTTCTTCAAAAAATGGTCCTTTGATATAGCCTTTCATATACTCATCCAGTAATTGCTGGAACACCGCCTCGCTCTTTAACCCGCGCTGCTCACAACAATATTCAAACCAGCGTGAACCCACTGCAACATGACCAATTTCATCACGCAGAATTATTTCCAGTAGTGATACTGTACGATGATCACCTGCACTACGCAATCGTTGCATCATACCCGGAGTCACGTCCAGCCCTCGCGCTTCCAGCACACGTGGCACCAGTGCCATTCGAACCATAACATCGTGATCAGTTTTACACGCCATTTCCCAGAGGCCATTATGCGCATCAAAATCACCATAATCACAACCCAGTTGCTGCAATCGTTCTCGTAATAATGAAAAATGATAGGCTTCTTCATCCGCCACTTTCAACCAGTCCGCATAATAGGCTTCAGGCATATCACGAAAACGATAGATCGCATCCAGGGCCAGGTTAATTGCATTGAACTCGATATGACAAATAGCATGCACCAAAGCCTGTTGCCCCTCCAGCGTACCGGCTTTACGACGGGAAACATTGCGCGGCGCAACCAGAACAGGAAGTTCAGGTCGCCCCGGAACAGGAACTGCTTGCGGATCTG
>Ga0316205_10002823_pt1 | contig 17296 bp, 20 predicted proteins | sample 3monthpyrite_MG_FD_204941 | JGI IMG/M metagenome (GOLD analysis project Ga0316205, IMG submission 204941) | Microbial mat bacterial communities from mineral coupon in-situ incubated in ocean water Damariscotta River, Maine, United States -... | ecosystem: Environmental > Aquatic > Marine >... | reverse complement strand
TTGCAGTTTCATTGTTTTCATAATCTTTAGAGGTAATACCGTTTATAAAAGGTATTAAGGATACAGGCGATTTTGAGTTGCCTAATGGTTTTTCAAAAATCATGTCACCTGTATAAGCAAGATTAAAAAAGAACTGGTTTTGAGGTACATTAATCCAAGTATTCTGTTCGTTATCCTGAGTGTCAAAATGGTAACTGTTAAAACGCCATTTGGTTTCGCCTTCACGATATTTGAATGCAGAAAGAGGAATTTCCCATTCGGCAATATAATACGTGTCATAAATCTTGGTTTTGGATTTCCATTTGGTATCCCAAGCCATATTAAAGTTTCTTATGTCTGAACCACCACCAGATAATAGCATTTCGCGTTGTACACCCTCAGGGTTTGTGCCAAAAATGAAAGCGTTTGTGCCATCATTAAAAGTATCAAAAATTAAGGATATATTATCACTTCCTCCAGCTCTAAAATCACGACGTAACGAAGGGACTATAAAATCGTTGTCAGGTGCATTTACTTTTATGCCAACGTAAAGGTTGTTGTCGTCAAACAACATTTTAATTTCGGCTTGTTGCTGTGCTTGTACAGAATCTACAGGAAAATATTGCCAAAAGTTTGTAGCTGATTGAGCATCTTCCCAAACAGACTCATTTAAGTTTCCATCTAGTACAATTGGTGTGTTAATATATTTTACAACGAACGATTTACTTTGGCTAAATCCAATAAAGAATGAAAACAAAGCGAATAATATTAAAGTATTTTTCAAAGGGTCTTTTTGGTTAGTACCCATAAAAATAGAATAATAATTTCTAATGCTAATACTATTGAAAAAAATTATGTTTTTTTTAAGATTTTTTTGGGTTGCGTTTGGCTTTCTTTAAGCTTTCCATAAGCATCCATTCTATTTGACCATTGGTGCTTCTAAACTCATCTGAAGCCCATTTTTCAATAGCTTTTAACATGTCTTCATTTACGCGCAACGCGAAAGCTTTTTTCTTTGTCATTTATTCTTTTACAAATTCTACGATTAAGGTAACTAATTCTGATGATAATGGATAATCTGCAGAATAGTATGATATTAAATTATCTTCGTCTTTGGTTATGGTTTTTAAAACATGGTTCATGTTATCAATAAGGACTAATTTAGATTTTGGGTTGGCTTCATGCAATGCTATAGCATCATCAATTGGAACTTGGATGTCTTTTGTGTCGCTAAGAATTAAAATTGGAATATCGATTTTTTTTATTTCTTCTGAAGGATTAAACTTTAAGGTGCCAGTAAGCTGTATGCTATCATTACATACAAGATAATCTTCGGTAACAAATACAGATTGTGCCACAATTATATTTGTGATTATATATGCTAGTATTTGTGCAATAGTTTTCATTTTATGAATTGATTTTTTTCTGGTAATTAAAAACAAAAATGATGCCTATTAATGGCACTACCAATGTGAATATTAAAAACGGAATGCCTAGAACACTAAAACTATTCCCTTTTGAAGTTTCAATAATTTCATAAGAGATTAAAGCAAAAATGATTAAACAGAAAAGATTAGTAAAACGCACTAATCTTGAACTCAGTCTATAGTTCTTTAGAGCATTCTCTTTAGTTATGTTCACCATATAATTGTGTAAATGCGGAACTCTATTTATAACTAGCATCATTAAATAAATAAACAGGGCAATTCCTGGCAATAACCAAATGGTCAATTTGCCTCCAAAACCATCAGCTTCACCATTAGCATTAAAGTGAGTCGCTATGGTTTCTGGCAAGTCCATATAATTAATTGCAGTATATCCAATTATTAATAGGAGCAAAGTGATATTAATAAGTTCAACAATAATATCTAGAGTTTCCCAAGGCACTTTTATTTTTGGTCTCGCACTATTCATTTTATCTATTTTTATCGCGTTCAAGAACTACACTTGACCAACTTTGGCCAACATGTTTAACAATCCAGCCTTCACGAGCATATTGATTTAGTAGGTCTTCAAAATTTTGAAACCGACTTCTAAATCCTAGTTTTGGCTGTATTACTTTATATTCTTTCATAATTCTTCATCATTTCATTGATTAACATCATCTTTAAAAATTACTAATGCTAAAATCACACCTATTATAGTACCTGTTAGAGAACCATAAACAATTCCCATAGCAACATTACCAATCAAAACTCCAATAGTTGTTCCTGTACTTGAGCCTAAAGCAACACCTAGAGCAATACTATATGTTTGATTTTTGCTCATTTTAATGGTTTAAAGTTCCTGTATTAAGCACTGGAGAGGCATCTTTATCTCCACAAAGAATTACCATTAAGTTGCTAACCATTGCTGCTTTACGTTCTTCATCTAAATCAACGATTTCCTTTTTGCCTAATTCTTCCAATGCCATTTCCACCATGCTCACAGCACCTTCAACAATTTTATGTCGTGCAGCGACTATGGCTGTTGCTTGTTGGCGTTTAAGCATAGCATTAGCTATTTCTTGAGCATAGGCAAGATACCCAATACGAGCTTCAAGCACTTCTATGCCTGCAATGGATAAGCGTTCGTCAATTTCTTTTTCAAGAGCTTCACTCACTTCATTTACACTAGAGCGTAGTGTAATGTCTTCTTTATGGCCTTCATCTGCAAAATTGTCATAGGGATACATACTAGCCAGTTTACGTACAGCCGCATCTGTTTGAACACGAACAAAGTTTTCAAAATTATCGACATCGAAAGCAGCTTTGTAAGTATTTTGAACCCTCCAAACTAAGATGGTACTAATCATAACTGGATTGCCAAGTTTATCGTTTACTTTTAAGCGTTCACTGTCAAAGTTACTAGCGCGTAAGGATATTTTCTTTTTAGTATAAAATGGGTTCACCCAATAAAAACCGTTCCTTTTTACGGTTCCAACATATTTCCCAAAAAGCAATAACACCCTTGAATTGTTTGGTTGCACCATGATAAAACCTGGTGCGATAAAAATGGCTGCCAATACTGCAAAAGCAGGCCAAGGACTTCGCATAGCAATTAATGATGCAATGCCTCCAAAAAACAACAATAAAAATATAAACAACATTAAGTAACCGTTTGCAGGGACAATAATTCTCTCTTCTTTCATGATATAAAATTTAATGATATTAAAATGATATCATAAAGATATAAAAATAAATCTATATTTCAAAATATATTTTGTGTATTTATATTTTTGGCACGATGATTGACTACATGTTAGTGTTACTGCATCAAAGTTTTTAAAAGTGTGGTTACTTTAATAAAACGTAGTAACAATTTTTGGTTGGTTAGTAGAAAAGCCTCGTCTCTATATAGAGCGAGGCTTTTTCATTTTTGTAAAATAATAGAAGTTTATACAGTATCACTTTATCGATAAAATAATCAATTTAATCGATAAATGTTAAAATTTAATGTATTTCATCGAATAAATAATGTTGTTTAGCGATATTTTAAATATTAATTTTACATTTGGTGTGTACTAAAATTTAGTTTTTAGTTCAATGGATTAATTAATTAATATTTGCGTTATGTAATAGAATTAGAGACCCTAAATCTATCTTCGTAATAATAAGCAAATTAAGAAAGCCGAGGTTGAGGGACCTCGGCTTTTGTTTTATATTATTTTTTAACTTAGTAGTTTTAATATTGTAAAATGAAACGATTAGTAATTATTTTTTTAGTTTGTTGTATTTGGTCGTGCAACTCACAAAACAATCTTCCTGAAGGCTTTGACTATATCCATAACACAATTCCAGATATTCAGGCAGAATTACGCTATTTTGGAAACGATAATTTTATTGGAAAACCAATTGATGGCTATAACAATAATGTTGCAATTATGTCCACCGAAGCCATAAAGGCTTTAAAAAAAGCCCAAGACGAATTAAAACAATACAATTTATCTATTAAAATTTTTGATGGCTATAGACCACAGCAATCTGTTAATCATTTTGTGCGTTGGGCAAAGCAATTGGAAGACACTCTTAATAAAAAAAAGTTTTACCCTAAGGTAAAAAAGCAACATTTGTTTCAAGAAGGGTACATATCTTCAAAATCTGGTCATAGTCGTGGGAGTACACTTGATATGACCTTAGTTGATTTAAACACTGGCGAAGAATTGGATATGGGAAGCCCATGGGACTTTTTTGGACCTGAATCTTGGGTTGCAAATTTAGAGCTTACTTCACAACAACGAGCCAATAGAATGTTATTGCAAACCATTATGCGTAAACATGGTTTTAAATATTATGCTAAAGAATGGTGGCACTTTACTTTAGCGAACGAGCCATTTCCAGACACTTATTTCGATTTTCCAATTGAATAAGAAAAAGCTTAATGATTGCGTAATGTTTTTTTTAGTAATTTTAAAGGGAAGTATTTCAACCAATTAAATTATTATATATGTTTTCAACAAGCGTAGATCATTCCCCTTTTTTTGACGAGAATAGCGATGCATTTTATGAAGCACCTGGATTTCCATATTCACGTTTTGGAGTACATACAGATGAGGATACCGATGAAAAATTATTAACCGCTATTCATGGTAAGTCTGCCGAACTGGTTATTGTAACCAATAAACGTGTTGCTGTTTACCAAATCCCTGGTAAAAAATCAATTTTCAAAAAAGTTACAGGCGAACTTATTGGTCAAATACCAGTGGTAAGCGATGTTATGGACGGTTTAGAAGCAGTAGGCGATATAAAAGGAAGTGCTAAAAATTTTAAAGGATGGGCTACAGGAAAAAATAAAAAAGAAAGATTGAGACGATTAGAAGAAGGTTTACCATCAAAAAAACAATTTAAAAATGTAGAATGGGATTTAAGAAAACCAGATGGATTAGCCATGGTTTTAAGTTACACAGATAGAATCTTAATGGTAAATGGATTTAATTGGAAAAAGAAATTTGAGGCATCTACAATTGAGCATAATGATGTTGCCCTTTCTATTGAAATTGATAAAAATGAAGTACGACTTGTTAATGGAAAAAAGAAATTGAAAGTGAAGTTGAATAAAAAAGATAAAGAAACGTGTGATATTTTATGTTCGAATGCTGAAAAATTAAAAGACTCAAATTGGCATGTAGATTCCATTGATGGCTCTATAATCTTAAAGAATTCCTAGGTAATTCAATTTCGCCTTTTAAATATTTAACAGCCATCCCTTTAATAAAGACTCGATTATCTTGTAAACGGCAAAATAATTCGCCTTTGCGTTCTGAAATTTGACGTGCATGCAATTCATTTTTATTGAGTCGTTCTGCCCAAAAAGGTACAAGAGTACAATGAGCAGAACCAGTAACAGGATCTTCAAAAACAGCTGCTCCAGGTGTAAAGAAACGTGATACAAAGTCGGATCGATTTCCTTTTGCAGTTACAATGATGCCTCCAGGATCTAAATTAATGCCTTCTAAAATAGAAGCACTTACTTTTAAATTTTTGATGTCATCTTCTGAATCATAGACCAACATATAATCTCTTGATTTGTAAATTTCACTTGGTTGTTTGCTTAACGATGTTTTTATAATCTCTGGTAATTCTGAGGGTTTTGGTGGACGCGATGGAAAATCCATTTCTAAAAACTTATCACTTCTTGACACTTTTAGTTCACCACTCATAGTTTCAAAAATGATTGTTTCAAAATCATAATCAAGACAATTTAATATGACATAAGCTGAAGCCAACGTTGCGTGACCACAAAGGTCGATTTCAATTTCTGGAGTAAACCAACGCAAATGAAAGACATTATCTTGTTTATGAATAAAGTAGGCTGTTTCAGCTAAGTTATTCTCCTTAGCTATGTTTAATAATATCTCATCTTTAAGCCATTTTTTTAAAGGGCAAACTGCAGCTGGATTACCACCAAACAACTTGTTTGTAAAGGCATCAATCTGATAAATATCTATTTGCATTTCAACTAATCTTCTTTATAACCAGGACCTCTCACTACTTGTCCAGGAGTTGCTCCAGTATGTTCACCATCTTTAAGAACTTGCTTACCATTAACAAATACATGAACCATTCCAGTTGCGTATTGATGCGGTTTAGCAAAGGTTGCGTGATCCTGTATGGTCTCTGGATTAAAAATTGCTAAATCGGCAAAATACCCTTCAGTTAGACTTCCACGTTTTTTAATTTTTAGGTTGGAAGCTGGTAAAGAAGTTAACTTTCTAACGGCTTCTTCTAAAGGAATTACCTTTTCATCACGAACATATTTACCCAGTAATCTGGAAAAGTTACCATAAGCGCGAGGATGCGGATTTGAGTTTAAGAATATGCCTTCGGACGCTAATGAACCAGAATCGGAGTTAAAGCTCATATAAGGCAAAGCCATTTGTTTTTTAACATTATCTTCACTCATTAAAAAATAAACTGTACCAACACGACTGCCATCGGCTATTACTAAATCCATAGCAGTTTCTTCTGGTGATTTACCATGTATTTTAGCTACTTCAGTCAATGTTTTTCCTGTGTAGTGGCGCAAACTATCATTTTCAAAACCGACCAATAATAAATTGTCTGAAGTGCCTGCTGCATACATAAGGTTTTCCCATTCGTCAGTTGGAGTTCTCATTTCTTTCAAAACTTTTTTGCGAATTTCTGGATTTTGCAAACGTTCGCTCCATTTTTTGTAACCACCTTCTTGAACCCAAGGTGGCATTGAAGCGTCTAATCCTGTAGCTCCAGCTGTATAATTATACATATCTGTAGTAATTTGTAAGCCTGCTGCTCTGGCCGAATCAATTTTTTTTATAACTGCATCAAATTTATTCCAGTTTTCCTTTCCACTCATTTTTAAATGATAGATTTCTGCTCTAATATCTGCTTCATTAGCAATGCGCATTAATTCATCTATACTTTCTAGAATTCTATTTCCTTCACTTCTCATGTGAGAAATATACATACCATCATATTCTGAAGCGGCTTTGGACAACTCAATCAATTCTTCTGTTGAAGAGTAAAACGCAGGCGCATAAATAAGAGACGAGCCAACACCAAGTGCGCCATCTTCCATGGCGTCTTTTATCATGGTTTTCATAGTTTCTAATTCTTCAATTGTGGGTTCTCTGTCTTCATATCCAATGGTATTAATCCTTACAGTTGTAGCACCTATAAACGATGCTACATTTGGTGAAATTCCACGTTTTACTAAAGACTGTAAATATTCATCTAAAGTGGTCCAATCGATATCGTATTTAATGTCGCCTTGATTTTCTTGTATTTCTTGCTTCACTTTATCGGTAAGTGGTCCCATAGACCAACCTTCGCCAAAGACTTCTAAGGTGACACCTTGTTTAATATCGCTCATGGAGCGTCCATCTTCAATTAGTGATTCGGTTGCCCAAGAGAGCATATTAATAAATCCTGGAGCCACGACTAAACCTGTGGCATCAATTTCAAGATTGCCTTTGGCATTTTTTAACTCACCTACTGCAGCTATAGTATCAGCATTTATGCCAACACTACCAACATAACTTGGATTTCCTGAGCCATCGGCTATGGTGCCATTTTTAATTAAAACATCGTAAGTAATAGGAGCGGAGCAACTGGTTGCTATGATTGCACATAGCAAAAGAAATTTAATTGGTTTCATATTCTTTAGGTTGTTGTTAAAATTAATAAATAAGAATCATACTTATTTTAGTTTATCTTCAATTAATGAAATTATTGAGGAACATTCTTTCCTTGTTCCTTCAATTTGTGGAATTACGAACTGTAAGTTAAACTCTAGCAAATTAAGAAAACTCTTAAAATGACGATTATTTATAAAGTATTCAGCATCTTTTCTGTAAACTTCTGCATCCTTACTTTTCGAAAAAGATACTTCTCTTTTTTTTATGACATCAAAACCAGAATCGGCTATAAATAAACCGTTAAATTCAATATGATTTAATGTAAGGTCGCTGTATAAATAGACAGCTCTGTCTTCATATACATGTTCTTCATTTAATTGAATACTTTTATAAGCGCTTCTTAAATTCAATATCCTATTTTTTATATTCTCATCTTTTATGAATCTTAAATGTGAAGAGTTTAATACTTCCTCCATAGTGTTTGAATTGGGTATAAACCTGTAAAATGGAAACAGAAAGTAATAGTGATTGTAAAATTCATCTAAATCATATTCCTTAGATTCTATCATGCCTAATAAAACTTTTGCACTTGCACTTTGTTTTTTTCTAACATTAATCAAGGTGTCTAATAGGGTTTTGTCTTTTTCCAAATCACTTATAAAGCCTTCATAATATTTCTGAGTAATGGCATCTTCTTGTTTTGATTCATTCCAATTATTGATTTGTAGTGCTATTAAAATACCAACAACCACAAGGAATATTTCACCAACGGCATATAAGGTGTACTTGCTTGATCTGTTTTCTGAAAGTAGTTTACGACGAATGTTTCTAAATATTTTTAGCATGCTTTGGTTGATAGTTTTTAGAAAAGTGTTACTTGATGGCGATTACTGCACTTGAAGGACCTGTTAAAGGCATAACCTTTGTGCTTTTAAAACCAACTTGTTTTGCCCATCCATCAAAATCGGAGGCTGTAAAATCAAAACCTTCTTCTGTTTCAATTGCCATATTTAAAGACATCATTAATCCAAATGCATTTTGCCTACGATCGTCATCAATAATGTTTTCAATAACAATTAAAGCACCACCTTTTGGTAATGCATTGTAGGCTTTTGTAATAAGCATTAGCTTGTCTTCTGTTCCCCAATCGTGTAGAATATTTCCCATGGTTATGACATCGGCTTTTGGGAAATTATTCACAAAGAAATCTCCAGAAACAGCAGTGACGCGATCACTTAATCCTAAATGATCAATATTTTCGGTAGCAACTGGAGTTACAGGAGGTAAGTCGAATGAAGTACACTTTAGATGATGATGGCGTTTTGCCAAATGAATGGACAGGTTTGCACCAGAGCCTCCAATGTCACAAATGGAATTGTAATTTGAAAAATCGAACGCTTCAGCAAGCATCATAAAATTTCCCATTTGTACACCACCCATGGCATGTAAAAATTCTCTTAATTTTTTTTCATCTGCATATATGGCTTCAAATATTGGAGCGCCTCCGTTTTTAGTTTCATTTTGTGGTTTTCCAGTTATTAACCCTGTTTCCAAATCATTCCAAAAGGGGTATAATCTATTGTTGGACATTTCTAAGATGCCTCCAATATAACTGAGTTTGTTTTTGTCTAGAAATAAATCAGTTTCGGCAGCATTACTGTAAATGGCACTTTCTTTTAATCCTTTTCTGTTTAAAAACCCTAGGGCAACCAAGGTGTCTAAAAAATCATAAAGTGATCTTTCATTAAGGCCTAGTTTGTTTTTGATCTCATTTCCAGACATTGGGTTGTGGGCTAAATAGGTAAATAAACTCATATTAACTGCGGTTAATAAAGTTTTTGAGGCCCAAAAGCCCATGCCTATTTGCATTATTTTGTCAGGCGTAATTTGGTTGGTTTTGGTTGGTTCCATTGTTAAATGTTTTAATATTAGTTATAATTAAAACATAAATAGAAATTGGTCTTAAGTAGTTTTGGAAAATGATTGTTAGGTTTTTGATGTACTAAATTTACATAAAATTGGCTTAATTAATTGATTTTATTTTTCTTTCCAATAGTTTTTAGTCAATTATTTTTTGTACACCATGAGCTAATTGATGTTTTGCATCTAGTTGAACGGTTTTTTCAAAGTTTGTTATTGAAAGGGTTAACTATTGGTCATATTCCATAATGTATTCCCATCTTTATTATAGTAAAATAAAACTGAGTCGTTTTCTGTACCGAAGTTATAAAATAGGTCAATACTTTGTTTTGCTAACAGGAAAAAGTAATTGATGTGTAAAAGATACTAAACAAAAAACCGCATCGAAATATTCGACACGGTTTAAAAATTTGATTGGTAGTTTGTGTTTTAATCTACTTCTTTTCTTGTTTGTGTAAAACCTACAAATAAACCAACACCAGCCATAAAGAATATAAGTGCTGGATATACAGCATCAGAGTCTAAACTAGAATAGGTATCCAATAGGTTGGCAATAAATACACCTAATCCAATTCCCATTAAAAGAAAGGCTAAATTAATTATAATAACCTTCCATGATGATCCTGTACGTTTTCCTAGGTTAAAAATACTTGCGTCTGCACCTTTTTCTATTAAGGCTAATCGCTCTTTGTTTCTTGAAGAAATAAATAAATAAAATACTCCGAAAATCGATCCGAATATAATTGCCATTATTGCTACTTCCATAATTGTTTGTTTTTAATTGATTATTTTTAATGTGTTCATAGCTTATGACGACAGCTTTTGAATTCTGGTTACAAAAAAAGTAAAATTTATTTTTATGTCAGGTTGAGCCTTTCGACTGCGCTCAAGGTGACAAGTTTTTTAATTTATTTACAAAAAAGTGTAACCAAACCTATACTTATATAGTCATAGTTACAAATGACCACCAACGATCAAGTTTATATAGAGGCTATTTTGAATGGCGATGCGAATGCTTTTGCGGTATTGGTGGATCGTTATAAAGATTTGGTATTTACTTTAGCCTTGCGAATGATGAAGCATACCGAAGAAGCCGAAGAAGCAGCACAAGACACCTTTATAAAGGTATATAAGTCGCTTAAAAAGTTTAAAGGCGACTCAAAGTTTTCAACATGGATTTATAGGGTAGCTTATAATACCTGTCTAGACAGGCTTAAAAAAAATAAACGACAACAATATACTGTTGAAATTAATGAATATACAGAGCATCAAGTAAAAACCTTAGATAATGCTCTGGACCAAATAGAAGCAAAAGAAAAAGAGCAAGCCATACAAGATTGTTTAGCACTTTTGCCTAGTGAAGATAGTTTTTTATTAACTTTATATTACTTTGAAGAACTATCGTTAGAAGAAATTGCAAAAATTGTTGGTTTAAAACCTAACAACGTAAAAGTGAAGCTTTTTAGAAGTCGTAAAAAATTGGCGACCATATTAAAAAGTAAATTAGATAACGACATTATTGAAAGTTATGAAGGAACATACAGAGCAGCATATAGATAAGTTAGCAAAAAAGGCGATGACCTCGTCTGGATTGAAATCGCCATCAATAGATTTTACAGCTAATGTGATGAAGAAAGTTGAAACAATTTCAATTGGTTCTTCAGTAGTTTATAGACCACTAATTACAAAGTATGGTTGGTTTGCCATTATAGCAATTCTTATAGGTGTTTCAGTATATGTTATGTTTGTAAATACAGGTAGCTCTACTTTAATTGATACTTTAGATTATAGTGTGATTTCTAATAACAAAGTGACTAATGCCCTTTCTGGAATTACCTTTTCTAAAACGTTGATGTACGCTATTGGTTTTTTTGGACTGGTATTCTTTATTCAAATACCTTTAATGAAGTACTATTTAAATAAACAATTAAATTTCTAGTTTTTGAAGTGCCAAAACGGAATTTTTAAAGCTTTAACTTTTCAAACCCTGAAAATAATCACTTTTTTAATTAACGTGAGTTCTATATAACTTCCTTACTATATTTTTGTAAAGACAATTATTGCCAGGTCGAGCGCAGTCGAGACCCTGTTTTTTTCTTAAATTAACCTCTCGACTAGTTTTACTAGCTACCTTTAAACAAAATACATTTTGTTTTTGGTAATGCTCGAGGTGACATATTAATATATAACAATGTTTTATTTATTGATTTTCAATTAGTTAATTAAATTCTTAAATAGAACTCACGTTAATTATGAAGCTACAATACGTTTTGGCATACGAATTTTAATAACTAAGGACGATAGAATAGTTATTAAACCTATAAGTAGAATAGCATATTCAATACCGAGAACATCAGCGGTAACTCCTGAAACAATGGCACCTATGGCATACCCTAAATCTCGCCACAATCTAAACGCCCCAATACTTTCGGCACGCTGGTTTGGTGAAGTAGCATCGGCAATGGCTGCTAAAAATGTTGGATATACAATGGCTGTTCCTAAACCTAAAATAGCAGAAATAGTTGCTAACTCATAAAAACCTTCACTATATGGAATTAAAAGAATAGCAACACCTTGCAATAACATTCCCCAAAACAACATGGATTTTTTAGAATAATGATCTGCCATTTTTCCTGTAAATAATTGTCCCAATCCCCAAACAGTTGGGTATATGGCTGCAATAATACCTATATTTTCGGTAGAATAATTTAAGGACAACAAAATCATTGGTAACAAGCCCCAAATCATGCCGTCGTTTAAGTTATTAACCAATCCAGCTTGTGTAATAGAGCTCAATGTTTTATTCTTAAAAGATGTTTCAATAAATACATTTGACAACTGTTCGGTTTTTACAGTTTTACTTTCTTTATGCATAAACATTCTGGTATCTTTCACCAATAAAATAGAGGTTAATAAGCCAATAACCGCAATACCAATTCCTAAATAAAATGGATAAGGGGTTATGCCATAATTATCGGCAATGTAACCAGTTAAAAACGCTACAATACCTACTGCAAAATAGCCAGCAAACTCGTTAAGTCCCATTGCTAAACCTCGGTTTTTTTTGCCAACCAAATCTATTTTCATGACGATGGTACTGCTCCAAGTAAAACCTTGGCTTATTCCTAATAAAACATTAGCAAAAACTACCCAATTCCAATGGGTTGCATAAATTAAAATAAAAGGGATTGGAAGTGCAATAATCCAACCAAAAATCAAGAGGTTTTTACGACCGAAACGATTTGCTAATCGACCTGTAAAATAATTAGCTATGGCTTTAGTGATACCAAAAGCAATGATAAAAGATAAAATGGCAGATGTTGTAGCTACTCCAAACGCAATTTCAGCAAACTGCGGAAAGATGCTTCGTTCCAAACCAACCATACCACCAACAAAAGCGTTGACTATTACCAGAATGGTAAATTGCTGCCAGTTTTCTTTGAGACCAAGTTTTATGTTGTTTGCCATGTTATTTTAAAAAACGTTTTAATTCTTTACGCTTCTTTTCCGGAAGTGCTGTATTCTCTATTGCTAAACGTAAATGTTCTTGATTCTTTTCTCTATCAAATAATAATTTGAATAATTGTGAAACAGTGATGCTTTGCTCCAGTTGCTCTACAAGTTTAAAGGTGTCACCAACCGTTACATTGCCTTCTTTTAAAACACGCGTATAGGTTCCTGGTTTACAATGAGCAATAAATTGCTCTAAAATATCCAAAGAACCCATTTTGGCAGCAAATGTGGTGCAAGGTTCTCTAGGTTGTGTCACTTGTATTAGCGCATTGCCAACTTTATAAACATCACCAACATATAGTTGCGTTTCGTCTAAGCCTTCAACAGTAATATTTTCACCTAACATACCATATTGCCAATCTAAATGTGGATATAAGTTTTGCCAATGCGGATAATGATCTGCCGAAAATAAATAGCACGCTTTATAAATACCACCATGAACTTTTCGGTTTGAAATTTCGTCGCCTTTTACCTCCTCTTTATCTAAATAAATGGGTTGGTGAGTTGGTTTTTTGAAAATACCAGTACGTTGTTGTTCGCCATTAATTGTTACAAAAGCTGGTTTAGCTAGGTTGGTAGAGACTATTTTCATAATCGATTAATTTTTACGTAATATTTTTTCCATTTTACGTCCTCTTGCTAACTCATCAATCAATTTTTCCATCTGCCTACATTGTTTATACAATTCGAATTCATCTTCTATGTCTTCAATTCGATAACCACAAACAACTCCTTTTATCATGTGTGCATTGGGATGAATTTTAGCTTTTTGAAAAAATGTTCTATAAGTAGCCTTTTCATCTATAAGTGCTTGTAAAGCATCGTCATCAAAACCAGTTAACCATCGAATTACTTGGTTAAGTTCTTCTTTTGTTCTACCATTTTTCTCCAATCTATTGAGGTAAAGTGGATAAATGGATGCAAATATCATATTTGCAACTTGTTCATTTTTTTTAACTGTTACTTTCATTTTATATAAATTAATTGGTGATAATGTTATAATAAATTCAGCTAAAATTGAAGTTTTTACACTGTTACTGAAACCAATTTAACACTAGCAAACTAAATTAACTGTTTTTTAGAACAAAGTCAATATTAATACCAACGCTTCTTTTTCTTTTTAGAAGCTTCACTTTTTCGCCCTTTTTTGTATTTGCTTTTTGGTGTTTTAGATTTATGTACAATGGGTTTTGCTTTTGGATCTAATGGATAAGGATGGTCTTCAATAACATCTAATTGTAATTGAATCAATTGTTGGATGCTTTTTACATACGCTTTTTCATCTGCCGAACAAAAAGAATAAGCAACACCTTTATTTCCTGCTCTCGCAGTTCTGCCAATGCGATGCACATAGGTTTCCGGCACGTTTGGTAAATCGAAATTTATCACAGCATCCAACTCGTCAATATCAATACCACGTGCAGCCACGTCTGTTGCTATGAGGATATTTACGTAACCGTTTTTAAATTTTTTTAAGGCATCTTGTCTTAAATTTTGTGTTTTATCACCATGAATCGTTTCAACTTTATAACCGTTTTTAAGCAGTGTTTGCTCTAATTTATCGACACCAAATTTAGTGCGTCTGAAAATGAGTATTTGACCCTTAATGTTATTTCGTAAAAGATGTAAACACAATTCAATTTTATTGCGTTTTGGCACATAATACAACACCTGATTTACATTTTTTGATGTTGATGCATTTGGAGTGACTTCAATGCGCTCGGGATCTTTTAAAATGGAGTTTGCCAATTGCTCTACTTTGTAAGGGATGGTTGCCGAAAACAAAAGGGTTTGCTTAGCTTCTGGACATAAACGCTCAATTTTTTTTACATCATCAATAAATCCTAAATCCAACATTAAATCGGCTTCATCCAACACTAATATTTGAACATAATCAAGATTGACTAAATCCTGCTTGTGTAAGTCTAGCAAACGTCCAGGAGTAGCAATTAAAATATCAACTCCTTTATTTAAAATATCTTTTTGTGGCTCAATGGAAGTGCCACCATAAATAACAGCCGAACGCAAATTGGTATATTTACCATAGTTTTTAAAATTTGACTCAATTTGTATGGCCAACTCTCTTGTAGGACTTATAATTAATGCTTTTATTTTTTTACCTTTTTTGGGAGCATCTTGATAATCAAACAATAATTGCAAAATTGGTAAAGCAAAAGCAGCAGTTTTTCCTGTACCTGTTTGCGCTGAGGTAATCACGTCCTTTTTGTCAAGCACTAACGGAATGGTTTTTTCTTGCACTAACGTAGGATTATCATATCCAGATTCGGCAATAGATCTAAGTAAAGGTTTGTTGAGTTTTAAGTCTTTAAAGGACATATATGGTTATAATTTTAGTATGCTGTTAAAGACTGTAAAGATAGGGAATGGTTTTTGGATTACTTTAGAGAGCTTTTTGATGATTTGGTTTAAAGTTCTTGTATTTGTAAAGTAACAGGTTTTTGAGTTTTAACCTTTCGATAAGCTAGATGCTTAAACAAATACAAAGAGGCTGCCAAAAAATTAATTAAGAACTATAACTTGTTATTCTGAGCAAAGGCGAAGAATCTTAAATATCAGTATGTTAGGTATTTCGACTGCGCTCAATATAACATTAAAAACTACTTTTTAGACAGCCTCTTTTTTATACATTTCCACTCGATTTTGCGTAGTACTTTTTTCGCAACCAAAAAGACACTCGAACCAATAAAATCAATGCAGGAACTTCAACCAAAGGACCAATTACTCCTGCAAAAGCCTGCCCCGAATTCAATCCAAAAACCGCAATGGCAACTGCAATCGCCAATTCAAAATTATTGCCTGCTGCTGTAAAAGCCACTGAAGCTGTTTTGTCATATTCTGCTCCTGTTGCTTTGGTAACGAAAAATCCAATAATAAACATTAACGTAAAATAAATAAGTAAAGGAACTGCTATAATTAGCACGTCCATTGGGATTTCCACAATCAATTCTCCTTTCAGCGAGAACATAACCACAATCGTAAATAGCAATGCGATCAGGGTCAATGGTGAAATGGTGGGAATAAATTTATTTGTGTACCAATCCTCGCCTTTTAGTTTTACTAAAATTAATCTGCTTAATATTCCCATAACGAATGGAATACCTAAATAAATGGCCACGCTTTCTGCAATGGTGCCTATTGAAATATCGACAATAGCACCTTCAAACCCAAAATAGGGCGGAAGTATGGTTATAAAAATCCAAGCATAAAAACTATAGGCAAAGACTTGGAATATACTGTTTAAAGCTACGAGACCTGCACCATATTCGCTACTTCCTTCCGCAAGGTCATTCCATACCAAAACCATAGCGATGCAGCGAGCCAAACCAATCAATATAAGACCAACCATATATTCGGGATAATCTTGTAAAAATGAAATTGCCAAGACAAACATTAAAATGGGGCCAATTATCCAGTTTAAAATAAGTGAAATGGAAAGGATTTTTGTGTTTCTGAACACTTTGGGCAAGAGCGAATAATCTACTTTTGCCAAAGGTGGATACATCATCAATATTAAACCAATCGCAATAGGTATATTGGTTGTTCCCTTACTGAACGAATTTATAATATCCGGAAATGTTGGGATGAAATATCCAATTCCAACACCTATTGCCATTGCGACAAAAATCCAAAGCGTTAGGTTTCTATCGAGAAAACTTAATTTTTTTGTTGTCATCTTTTAGGAGTTGATTAGAGAGAAAACGTAAAATAATTCGGTTGCTATTTGCAGACTTCTTTCTTTATATTTTTCTTCTTGTTGTGGTGTTCCATCAAACGCTTTTGGGTCTTCAAAAGTTATTGGTATACGTTTTTCTGCACCCAGAACAAATGGACAAGCTTCATTTGCCGAATCACAAGTCATAATGGCTGCAAATTCAGTTTTTGGGTTAAAATCATCATCTAATTTTTTTGAAAACCCGATAATTGGATGTTCATTATCAGCATATTTAATGCTATAAACAGGATTCTCGTTTTCTGAAATATTGTTTATCTGAAAACCGGAGTTTTTCAAGGTTTCAACAACCATTGGGAAAAGTGTGGTGCTTTCTGTACCACCAGAATAACAAAACACGTTTTTAATGTTAAAGTAATTTGCCATGGTTTGTGCCCAAACTTGTGATAAATGACTTCTTCGTGAATTATGCGTACAGATAAAGTTGATACGAATGTCTTGACCTTTCGAAACTTTTGACTGAATAAATTCGGTTAGCGGTTGTAAAACTGCTTTACGTTCGTTTGAAATAGTTTGAGGATGTAATGCCTTAATTGATT
>Ga0316205_10002822_pt1 | contig 17300 bp, 14 predicted proteins | sample 3monthpyrite_MG_FD_204941 | JGI IMG/M metagenome (GOLD analysis project Ga0316205, IMG submission 204941) | Microbial mat bacterial communities from mineral coupon in-situ incubated in ocean water Damariscotta River, Maine, United States -... | ecosystem: Environmental > Aquatic > Marine >... | reverse complement strand
TGCTAGCTATTGTGTCTGCATGTTCCCCGTCAAAATCACCGGTGAATGTTAAGGGGCATATTAATAAAGACGCGATAAAAGAAGAAAAACAAGATATACCTGACTTAATTTCTGAAGCGCCTGTTGTTCCAAAACCAGCCGTACAGCCTGAAACTGAAACTTTTACAGTAGTCGTAAACGATGTTGATGTTGATTCGCTGTTATTTGCACTGGCACGTGATGCAAAGATTAATATTGATGTATTTCGAGGTATTAGAGGCAGAATTACACTGAATGCTATAGATCAGACATTGGCTCAAATTTTAGACAGAATCGCAGAGCAGGCTGATATTAGATACACAGTCCAGGATGATCTCTTGGTTATTCGACCAGACACACCATTTTTTAGAACCTACAAAATTGAATATGTAAATATTGACCGAATAACCAAAAGTGAAAATCTAATTTCAACTCAAATCGCATCAACTGGTTCAACTGAAGCAGGTGCATCAGGTAATAATTCAAGTACTGCAGTTCTAAGTGAAACCAATAACACGTTTTGGCTTACATTAACTAAAAACATTGCAAAACTAATTAGAGAAGATGGCTCAGAAAAAGAGAAAGCCGCAACTAAAGATGGTGATTCTGAAAATATACTGGTTAATAAAGAAACCGGTTTTCTTACTGTTAAGGCAACAGAAAAACAACATAAGCAAATTCAGGCATATGTTGACCTGGTTATGTCTAGTGCAAAAAGACAGGTTCTGATTGAAGCAACTATTGCCGAGGTAACTCTTAGTGATGAATTTCAGGCAGGTATTGATTGGAATCAGGTAAGTTCAAGCGGTAATACTACGTTTACACAAAGTTTAACAGGTGCAAATTTAGGAAGTACGCCATTCTTTTCTGCAACCTTTGCAAATAACAGCAATACTTTTGGTTCGATTGCAGGCTCTGTTAAAATGCTAGAGTCGTTCGGTAAAGTAAAAGTGTTATCAACGCCAAAAGTAATGGCTATTAATAACCAGACTGCAATACTTAAAGTTGTTGATAATCGCGTGTATTTTTCTGTCAGTGTAGATGCAACTACAGATACAAATTCCACGACAAAAGTATTTACGACAGAAATTCATACGGTACCTGTCGGTATCGTTATGCAGGTAACTCCATATATCAGTGATCAGGCAGAGATTACTTTAAATGTAAGGCCAACTATCTCAAGAATTATTAATTTTGTTAATGATCCTAATCCTGAACTTGCTAAAGAGAATGTGATCAGTGAAGTGCCAGAGATACAGGTAAGAGAAGTTGAATCTATTTTAAAAGTTAACAGTGGTGATGTTGCTGTTATTGGTGGTCTTATGCAGGACACTCTCGATGAGAGCGATACAAGTGTACCATTCCTGGCGGCTATTCCCATTCTGGGGCAGCTTTTTAATTACTCAAATGATTCACATACCAAAACTGAACTGGTTATTTTTCTACGTCCAAAAGTAATTAAGAGGGCTGATATAAATTCTGACCTGGCTGGTTTCAAATCGCATTTACCTCAGTTTGAAACTGAGAAAAAGAAGGCTAAGTAACGATGAGTTTGTTGCTTGATGCTTTAAAAAAAGCTGCTGAAGATAAGGAGAGTAATAAATCTGCTGAGGCAGAAGGCTCGTTAGTTGATGCAGCAGATCAATCCGTTTTGCCTGTGATTGATGAAGAGCAGCTGCAGGAAGAGAGCACTGCTGAAAGTGAAGAAAATTTTGATCTTGAATTGCCAGAGATAGAAGATATTTTGCCTGATGAACCAGAACCAGAACCAGAACCAGAACCAGAACCAGAACCAGAACCAGAACCAGAACCAGAACCAGAACCAGAACCAGAACCAGAACCAGAACCAGAAATTGTATCTGCTGAGTCTGTGGAGATAAAAGATAAGCCAATAGAGGCACAAGAGATTGCCGATGATTCGGAGGCTGAAGATTTAAAAGAGCCTGAACTAACTAAGGTGAAGCCGGTTGCAAGTACTAATGTGCAAGAGAACGCTGAAATAAAACAACCAGAATATAAGCATTCCGATGCAAGAAGAATACTTGAAGTTAGTCAGAAACGTTATCGTAATAGTCAGCGTATGCTCTATTACGGTTTATACGTGTTTGCAGCGGTTTTATTTTTTACTGGTAGTTATCTCTATTATTCGGCAGAGATTCTTGATAATTCAGACAAGCTAACTTTTAAGAAAAAAGATAATAGAAGAGTTGCTGTAAAAACAGCTGCTGAGAAAAAAATTGAACATCAAGTAGCGATTGCGAAAGCTAAGCTTGCAGAAACTGATTCCATTGAAAATAAGAATGCAGTTATAAAAGTTGTTGAGAAGAAAAAAGCCAGAACGCTACCTAAAAAGAAAGAAGTAATCAGCATAACTAAGAAAAAGAAAGAAGACCCTATTTCGTTGTTGTTACAGAAGGCATATGCGGAGTATCAATCGGGTAAATATAATGAATCTGATGTGCTTTATAAGCATGTCTTACAGCGTGATCAAAAACAGCGAGATGCACTTCTGGGTCGGGCTGCTATTTCAGTGGTAAATAAAAATTATGCTGTAGCAAAAGAATATTACCAGAAATTACTTCGTCTTTATCCGAGAGATAGTATTGCGACATCAGCATTGATTGATCTGGCAAAACAAGAAGTGACAACTGCGAATGAAAGTCAGTTGAACTTTTTATTGCGAGATAACCCCGATGCTGCTCACGTGCATTTTAGTCTGGGTCTGTTATATGCAAAACAAGGTAAAATTAAGCAGTCGCAACAGGCTTTTTTTGATGCGTTTTCGAGAGACAAGAAAGCAGACTATGCCTATAACCTTGCTGTAATGCTTGACCGGCTAGGACAATCAAAAGCGGCATTAAGCTATTACAAGAGGGCATCTGCTTTATCGGATAAGACTATTCACTTATTTAATGAAAAATTTGTTCTTGAACGGATAGAGCAGCTGGAGGACTCGGATGAGTAATACCCAGTCGCTGAACTTAGAAAAGGAAACTGAGGACAAAAAAAAAGCTGCAAGTCTTATAACGCGTAAGAGACTGGGTGACGTCTTAATTGATAAAGGTCTGATCACACTTGATCAGTTAAAAATCGCTTTATCAGAACAAAAAACAAATAATATTCCTATCGGTAAAATGCTTGTTGCACTCGGCTTTATTACTGATTCTGTTATTCGTGACGTGCTTGGTGAGACGCTTGGACATGAGTCAGTCGATTTGTCTCAGATTGTTCCGGATGCGGATGCACTGTCGCTGGTAGAGAAAGAGCTTGCTATTCAGCTGAAATTAATTCCACTGTTGTATTTTGAAGCGACCAATGAATTAACTGTCGCCATGACCGACACCATGGATCTTCAGGCTCTTGATCGCTTGCGTGCAGCCGTAGGCGCAGATGTTGATATTAAAGCAAACCTTGCTGTTGAAGCTGAAATTCAGACCGCCATTGATAAGTTCTATGGTTATGAACTATCGGTTGATGGTATTTTAAATGAATTAGAAACTGGCGTAATTGATTTACAAAGTTTGCAGGCCGGGGACACCGAATATAGTCAGCCTATTGTACGTCTGATGAATGCATTACTTGCTGATGCTGTTAAATCGGGTGCTTCAGATATACACATTGAACCAGAGGAAGGCTTTATTCGTGTGCGCTATCGTATTGATGGCGTTCTACGGCAAATTCGAAGTCTTCACAGAAAATTTTTATCAGCCATTGTTGTACGTATAAAAGTTATGGCCGAGATGAATATTGCTGATACACGTATCGCACAGGACGGAAGAATCTCGCTGGGTATCAGTGGTCGTAATATTGATTTTCGTGTTTCATCCCAGCCAACAACCTGGGGTGAAAATATTGTGTTGCGTGTTCTTGATCGGCAAAAAGGTATTGTCGAAATGAAGAACATGGGGCTGCGTGATGACATGCTTACGCGTTTGCAAATTATGATGTCGCGCCCTGAAGGTATTTTACTGGTTACTGGCCCCACAGGTAGTGGTAAAACAACGACACTGTATTCAATGATTACGGAAATAAACAGTCCTGATATTAATATCATGACGCTGGAAGATCCGGTTGAATATCCATTGCCAATGATCAGACAAACCTCAGTTAACGAGGCGGCTAAACTGGATTTTGCAACCGGTATAAGATCGATGATGCGACAAGATCCTGATGTCATCTTAATCGGTGAAATTCGTGACCGAGATACAGCAGAAATGGCCATGCGTGCAGCGATGACTGGTCATAAAGTTTTTTCAACTTTGCATACAAACTCAGCCATTGGTGTTTTTCCAAGACTGATGGACATCGGAATATCAGCAGAAATACTTTCAGGAAATATTATTGGTGTTGTATCACAACGCCTGGTGAGACAGCTTTGTGATTGTAAAAAAGAAAAGCAAATTAATGAGACTGAAAAAATGCTACTTGGTTTCTCTGATGACGTTACTACAGTGTGCGAAGCGGTTGGCTGCTCCAGTTGTAATTATATAGGCTATCGTGGTCGTTTTGCTTTGATGGAAGTGCTAAGAATGGATACTGACCTTGATGAAATGCTGGTTAATCAAAGTAGTATGAATGAGTTCAGAGATGCGGCTGTTGAAAAAGGTTTTGTGAGTATTCAAGATGATGCAGCAAGATGGGTAGCTGATGGGCGCACCAGCCTTGAAGAAGTAACACGTGTCATAGATTTTACCGGGCGCTTGATTTAGGTTTTTAAACTGAACTATGGCTAATTTCAAATACAATTCAATAGATGAAAACGGTCAGAGAGTGAGCGGTACAATCGTTGCCGATAATATTGAAGATCTTGATCTTCAGTTAAGTAAAGTAAAACTTGAACTTGTATCAGCAAAACAAATTAATGAATCTTCTTTTTTAAAATCTACAGGTATTAAAGCACTTACTCGCAAAGAAAAGATAATTTTTACTTTTCAGCTTGGCCAGCTACTGGCAGCCGGCGTACCTTTACTTGAAGGGTTGGCGGATTTAAGAGATAGTTTTCCGGAAGTACATATTCAGGCTTTGTTATCGTCATTGTTGGAATCAATTGAAGGCGGGGAAAGCCTTTCTCAATCAATGAAAAAATTCCCAAAATCTTTTGATAATGTTTACGTAAACCTTATTGAGGTTGGTGAGCAGAGCGGGGAGCTGAATAAGGTTCTTGAAGAGCTTGAGTCAATGCTAAAGTGGCAGGATGAATTAAGAGCGCAGACCAAACAGATTATTATGTATCCGGCAATTATTGGTACTATTATGATGATTGCTTTTGTTGTGCTGATGATATTTGTTGTGCCTCAAATGCTATCATTCATGAATCAGTTTGATGGTGAGCTACCTGTTTATACTGTTGCTCTTCTGGCAGTATCTGATTTTATGCAGAACTACTGGTATGTGATTCTGATTGTTCCGATAGTAGTAGTATTTTCTATTAAATTTTTTGCAACACAGTTTTATTCGTTCAGATACAAGCTGGATAAACTCAAACTCAAATTGTGGTTAATTGGTCCGATTATGCAGAAAATAAAACTGGCGAGATTCAGTAACAATTTTGCCTTAATGTATAAGGCTGGCATTACGGTACTTGAGTCTATGAAGACAAGTAAAGGTTTGCTGGGTAATGTTGTATTAGAGCAGGCTATCGATGAGGCATATGAAAAAATATCAGAAGGCGAAATGATTTCATCTGCAATAGCAAATACTCACGTGTTTCCACCTTTAGTTGTGAGAATGTTTAAGATTGGTGAGACCAGTGGTGAGCTGGATGTTTCATTAAAAAATGTTAAATACTATTTTGATCGTGAAGTAAAGGAGTCGTTGGCGACGATTGAGCCAGTTTTACAGCCAGCATTAATATTGTTTTTAGCAATTATTTTAGTCTGGATACTGGCTTCCGTGTTCGGTCCGATCTACGATACTGTTGGAAATCTAAGGTAAGAGTATGCGTCAGGTATTTTTCATAACAGATGACAGAATGACTGCCATGATTTGGCAAGGGTCTCATCTGATTTCAAAATATGAATTTATAGAACGTGAGTCTGCCGAAGTGGCAGAGTACCTTGAAAAAAGTAAAAATATTGTTTCCTCTATAATTGTTGATGTTCTCGAAGAAGAAATTACTTTGACAACTATACCCCACGTAAAACTACATGAAAGAAAATTCTTAATCGACAGAGCTCTAACGCGATTGCATAGAGGTGCAGATTTTTCGACAGCTAAGATAGTTGGGAGAGAGAAAAATAAACGTCGTGATGACAGGCTTCTTGTATCTGGGATGACATCTAATCAGCCACTAATCAGCTGGCTGGATTTATTTAATAAGCATGGTGTTTTAATTAAGGGTGTATATTCGCTTCCACTACTGACAGGGAATATTTTAAAAGTCCTTAAAGTGAAGAAGGGACTGACATTATTAGTTAGCCGGCAGTCTAAAAAGTTTATCCGCCAGAGTATTTTTAAAGATGGAAAACTCTTTTATAGTCGAAATATACCGGCATCACAGAATCTGGATATCAATTCATTTGCTTCTGATCTCCAGAAAACAAAAAAGTACCTTGAAAATCAAAAACTATTAGTGACTGAAGACAGTGTCAATGTATTGATTTTAAGCAGTGACCGGTTTTATTCTCAGTTGGCAGGTTTGGATGAGCTGCTCCCTGATATGGATATCGCTTATGTGCAACATGATGACCTGAGAAAAACGCTGGCTATAAAATCAGAATTTCCTATTGCAGGTCAGGAGATTTTTTCAAGTTTATTGCTGGGGGCGCTTACAGAAAATCATTATGGAAGAGTTGCTGATCTGGCAAGATATAAAAATAAAATTCGTGAAAACCAAATTAATTATTTGTCTGTTGCGGCTGCGTTTATATTAATTATGTTGACGTCTAAGTTTTATATTGATATCGATGTACTGGATTATAAAGTTGAAGGTATAGAAGAGCAGATAAGTGTGCTCAAAAGACACAATGATCGGCTGGAAAACAATTTATCTAAGTTACCTGCGAAGGCGCAGCAGATGAAGGTTTTTGTTGATAATATTTCTGATGTAAAGCAGGTTGCAAAAAATGGTATGAAGACTTCCATGGTGGCAATCAGTCAGATCTTTAGTGCGTATAAAAATATTTCTCTGCTAAATGTTAAGTGGAGTGTGAACCCAGCTGAACATACAAGTAATTCAAATAAAAGATCTGGCTCTAAGCGTCGTACAAACTCTAAAGTCCCTTCGGGGGGGCACGTTCTCGAACTTAAAGTCGCTTTGGATTTCTCAGACTTGACTAATCAGAATGCTTCTCGTGTCGTTGAGAGGTTTTTGGGTTCTTTACAAGGTCTGAAATCAGTTAAAACTGCCATCGTTACAAAAAAAGCGATTCGTGCAAGTTCTTCAGATCGTATGAGGGGTGAGTTTTCAAACAATACAAAGAGCCAGTCTGAGCTGTCACTTACGTTACATATGGAGGAAGTTAGTAATGCAAGTTAGTACAGGGAAATATAATATCTTATTGGCAAGTTCAGTAGTTGTTGTAACGGCAATTATCATTTGTGTTGTTTTTTATGAAAGCTATCAGACAAAATTAGTTCACTATCAAAAATTAAATACCCAGCTAAACAAAGAATCTAAGCGATTTAGTAAGCTTGATGACATGAGTTTGCTCGCTGCTGAATACCAGGAAAGATTTAACAGCTATATGCCAGTAGAACAGTATGAAAATGAAAATCGTTTATACTGGCTTGATTCACTAGAAAAGATCCGTTCGGTACATAAAATACCACGCCTTAGTTACTCAATTAGTGCAAGAAAGCCCTATCTTTATGATGATGGAATTATTAGTGATAAAGGAGTAAAGGTTTCTGTTTCTGATGTCTCACTAAAAATGAATTTGATGCATGAGGCCGATTTAATGGCTGTGATAGATAGTATTAATAAGATTAAAAAATCAATTCACGTGCTTAGTTCATGTCAGCTTAAACGACTGGGGTTATTAAACAAAGAGACCGTAATAATGAGTGCGCCGAATATTGAGGCAACATGTAATGTTAAGTGGTATACCTTCAAGGTTGGTTGAATGATTAAAGCAACTTTTTTCTGTGTGTTATCGTTAATCATTAATAATGTAGTGATTAATGTTGCTGTGGCAGAGCAGAATCTTAACCGGCTTTTTTTTACACCGGCTGAACGTGCAATTATTGATGCGTCACGACAGCCCGTTAAGCAGGTCTCGCCAACTAAGAGTAAAGTACTGGAGCGGACAGAAAAAATTGAACTAAAGGGTTACCTGAAGCGTAAAGGTCAGCCTGATGTTGTCTGGGTCAATTCTAAGAATACATTAAAATCTAATAAACCGCTGTCAGATGTGAAAGTGTTAAAAGTCTATAAAAATGGAAAAGTTAAGCTAAAAGTCCGTGAAAGAGGGGTAGTAAAGTTAAAAGCAGGGCAAGTGATAAGCCGCAGCCAACAATCTATTCGAGAAGCTTATGAAAATAAAAAATAATAACCATTTCGAAATTGGTTTAAAAAGACAGGCAGGAGCAGCTCTACTTATCTCAATGGTTGTGCTGGCTTCTGTTGCCGCTTTTTATCTGATGGGACAGTTTGGCTCGAAACCTCAAAAGTATGAACGTCAGGAAAATCGTATCGCTTCGTTGGCGGCAGCTAAAAAAGCCTTAATTGCATATGCGGTTAATTATGTAGATACGGATGCAACTCACGAAGGACGACTGGGTTTTCTTCCGTGCCCTGATGTTGATGAAAATGGGTTACACCCTGATGAAGGTCAACAGGATGTAGGTTGTGGTCTTCAAAATGAAAGTGCAATTGGTCGTTTCCCATATAGGGCTCTTGACACCGCTGTTTTAAAAGATGATTCGAATGAATGTCTCTGGTATGCCGTATCTGGTTATTATAAAAACGCACCTGAAACTGAGATGTTAAATGAAGATACGAATGGCATGTTTGAAGTTTATGATGCTGCTGGTAATAAAATTTACGGAGCAAATCCTCAGGATCGTATTGTTGCCATTGTGTTTGCACCACGGCGTTTAGTGAATAACCAGAACAGGGCAGGTGTCGTTGCTAATACAGAACAGTGTGGTGGCAATTATACTGTCACAGAATACCTGGATAATTCAGCTGTGCTAAATGATAGTGGAGCAGCTATTTCAAATAATGACTTAGGTGCCGCCGATGCTGTTGATGATTATGTTAGGGCTGGTACAGAAACAGATACCTTAAATACCCCTTTTAATGATCAAATTATTGTTATTACTCGTGATGAAATTTGGGATGCAGTTAAGCGTAGAAAAAACTATTTACCACTATTAGAAACTCTGACACAAAATATTACGCAATGTCTGGTCGATTATGGCAGCTTAGGCGCAGCGAGAAATTTACCCTGGCCTGCAAATACTGATCTTGATGGTAATGACTATCGTGAAGATAGTAGTTATGTTGATGTGGCTGCACCGGCCAGTTTGTTAGGGCGCTTACCTGATTCGGTAGTTAATAGTGAGGCTGCTTTGGCTGCTGGAACTTTTCCTCCGGGGCCTCCAGCTGGCATACCTCCAGGTCCACCGCCGGGTGGTCCGCCAGGCGGCGGTGGTCCCGGTGGTAGTACAGCCTGTGAAAATTCCTGCCAGACAACCTATGATAATGCCGTTGCAGATGCCGTTGCTGATCGAGATGAAGAGATTGCCGAGGCTCGTGGTGAGGATTATGATGAATGTCTTGCTCTGGGTACGCCGCGACCTGACTGCAACGCAGAGCGCCGGGCAGCAATTGCCGAAGCAAGGGCTGAATATGATGTTGAAGTGAGCGAGGCTCAGATTGATTATGCTCAGTGTGTACAGGCATGTGGTGCAGGAGGCGGAGGTGTCTGTGGGGATTGCCAGGCGTTGTATGATGCACTGGTGGCTGAGGCCGTAGCTGACAGAGATGAGGAGATTGCCGAGGCAAGAGGCTCGGATTATCAGGAGTGCCTGAATGATGGTAATTCTCGTAGCGTCTGTAACCAGGAGCGCCGTGATGATATAGCAGATGCCAATGCAGACTATAATCAGGACCTGGTCGATGCCCAGGCAGAGTTAAATCAGTGCCAGGCCGATACTTCATCTTGCAGTGGTGGTGGCAGTGGTGAAAAAGGCATTAATGAAATCCTTACAGGTTGTTTGGCGTCAGCAGATTTCACACTATGGCAACACTGGAAAGATCATTTTTATTATGCTGTGTCCGGAGACTATGCTCCAGATTCTACGGTGACCAATTGTAATGCAAACTGCGTCTCGGTGAATGGAACAAACCAGGCCGGTATTGTATTTTTTGCTGGTGAGCGCCAGCTAGGTTTAAGTCGTAATGATCCAGTAGCAGGTGATGTAGATACCAAGGCACAAATAGAAAATTATCTGGAAGGAAATAATTCAGCTAATTATCTGGATGCTAATGGTAACGGGCAATATACGCCGGCTGGTGGTAATGATTATTTATATTGTATAAGCGATAGTGATCCACTGGTCGCTGGAGCTTGTCCATGAGTCTTTGCAAAGCCGTCAGTTCACGATCCTGTCAGGGTTTTACACTGATAGAAATGTCGATAGTTTTAATTGTTATTAGTTTAATATTAGCTGGTGTATTAAAAACAGTCGGTGTGCAGCGTCAGCAATTAAAACGCGATGAAACGCGACAGCAATTAGAAACAATTAAAGAAGCGATAATTGGTTTTGTATTAACTAATGGTCGTTTACCATGCCCTGATAATGATACGGATGGAGTTGAAGACCCTCAAAATCCTGCAAACCAGGAAGACTGTGATGTTAATGAAGGCTGGTTGCCTCATATGGATATAGGAGCCGGTAATGTTGATACCTGGGGTAGTCGGTTTAGATATCGTATAAGAGGTTCGGGGAACCTCAGTATGGCTGATGCACCGCCTGCACTTGATGGTGCAGGAAATATTAAAACGAATGCTTCTGGTGAACAGATAGGAGCAATTGCTAGTTTTGACATGACCGATGATGGAAATATAACAATTGACGATGAAGCAGGAAATACTATCGCATCAAATGTACCTGCAGTTGTTATTTCATTTGCAGAAAATGCACGCACAACAATTGCAAACTGTGCAGGTGTCAGTGCTCGTGAACAGGAAAACTGTAACGGAGATACTACCTTCATTAATAGCTTTTACAGCGATGTGACTAATCAGGAGTTTGATGATTTGGTAGTGTGGGTTCCATTGACAGTTTTGAAGACCAGAATGATTGAAGCAGCACGCTTACCATAATTTAAACTCTGACCTATTAAAAGATATGTTCTCCTCTATTCTAACGATTGCCCGTTTTAGTTTAATCGAAGCCATTCGCGGCAAAATTATCTGGATAATTGCTGCACTACTGGTTTTGGCTATTATGCTTTCATTATTTATAGGCCAAACTTCCTTAACAGAAACACGCGAGTCTCAGGTTGCATTAATGGCTGGTTTTTTACGGGTATCTTCAATATTGGTGATGATTTTTTTTGTGGTTGCAAGTATTGCGCGTGACTTTCAGGATAAGTCGATAGAACTATTGTTTGCTGTTTCTATTCCGCGTTATCAGGTGTTTGTCGGTAAATTTTTTGGTTTTAGTTTGGTTTCTTTGTTGATTACTATTTTTTATTTTTTTACCTTATTGTTTTATTCTGAGCCACAAGCCGTCATTATCTGGTCAATCTCGTTCTGGTTTGAATTGTCTCTTGTGTCATTATTAAGTCTGATTTTTATTTTATCCCTAGAAAATGTGGCTTTAAGTCTGATGAGTAGTATTGGAGTATATGTATTGATGCGATTAATGCCAGCGATTCAAAGCATGGGAGAAGGCCCTATGCAGGATGGCTTATTTAATCAGTTCATTAATTTACTGATTGATATCATTGGGCTATTTTTACCAAGACTTGATCTCTTCTCTCAAAGTAGTTGGTTGATTGTGAATGAAATATCCAGCATTGATATTTTAAGTTTTCTGATTGAATTTGCGTTGTATGTCATATTTTTCATTCTGGTCGGTGTCTTTGATTTAAAACGAAAAGCAATATAACTGGAATTTATGCTTAGGAAGATAAAACATCATAATAAGCAGCAAGGGTGGTTTTTACTGCTTATTGTTGCCAGTTTTATTTTGATAATGTTATGGCGTGAAAGCACAATTTATCAACGCCCTAAGATTTTGCCTTTACCCGACGTGCCATCAGAATCTGCGATGAATTTATTGGTGGCAAGTGATCAGGCATTTGTCTACAGAGTTTTTATATTGTGGTTGCAGCAATTTGATGTGCAAGCCGGGCAATATATTTCATATCAATCAATGGACTATGAAAAGCTAATTCACTGGTTACAGACTCTGAATAAACTGGAGTTAACAAGTCAGTATCCTCTACTTTTAGCGACACGTGTTTATAGCAGAGTAGAGGATCAGAACAAAACCCGTATGATGCTTGAATATGTATATAACGAGTTTCAAAAGAATCCACAAAAAAACTGGCGCTGGCTGGCAGAAGCAGCAATAACAGCTCAACATAAGCTTAAAGATTTGTCTCTGGCCTTAAAGTTTGCAACGGCGTTGGCGGAAGAAGAAAGTCCGGATATACCGCTCTGGGCGAAAGACATACGTTTAATTATCTTAGAAAATTTGGGTGAATTTGAGCAAATTAAGCTATTGGTAGGTGGTTTAATCGTTAATAAAGCCGTTACGGATCCAAATGAAATTCGATTCTTAAGTCTTTTAATGAAGAGAGTTGAAGAAAAAGAGCGTCTGAATGCCAAATAAATCTACAAATATTGGTATTTAGAACTACAATCATCTATAGTTTAGAGAGTATTTACTCATAAAATCAGTTAATTAGAGCACATAGATAAAGAGGTTTCTTATGAAAAAACAGCAATCGGGCTTCACCTTGGTTGAGATCGCTATTGTTATGGTCATTATTGGCTTATTGCTGGGAGGCGTACTTAAAGGGCAGGAAGTGATCACCAATGCAAAGATTAAAAATGTAAACAATGACTATAGTGGTGTGTCTGCAGCATTATATAGTTATCAAGATCGTTATGCAGTGCTGCCAGGAGATGATCCTGCACCGGCCGCTCACGTTGATGGTGGTGTACTCCATACAACAACGCCAGCGAATGTGGGTAATGGTTTAATCGATGGCGCCTTTGCTACAAATGGTACGTTAGTTGCTGTAGGGGGTAACGTTGAGTCTGCGTTAGCATGGCAACATTTACGGGCAGCAGGTTTAATTTCGGGTGATCCAGGTTCAAGTTTATTGCCTAGCCATGCATTTGGAACTGTTATGGGTATGCAAACAGCGGCTGCTCATGCGGATGGTGAAATTAATGGTTTAACAGGTGTTGTGATCGCATTTACAGGTGTTCCAGGCGACATGGCTGTTATTCTGGATGCTCAAAATGATGACGGCGCCGGTAATGGTGGTTCAATTCGTTCATTGCAAGTTAGTAATGGGAATGATGCTGGAGCGGTTTACACTATAGATGGAACAGAGTCATATCAGGTTTTATTTGAACTCTAATATCTTTTAGATTGTGTACAAAATAAAAAAGGCGAGGTGACTCGTCTTTTTTTATGGGTTAAATATGATGATAATTGAAATATCTGATATTGAAAAAAAATATAAAAATAAAAATGTGTTAAGCGGTATTAACGTTGAAATTTATGATAAAGAAATATTTAGCCTATTGGGCGTTAATGGTGCAGGGAAAACAACTTTAATAAAATGTATTCTTGACTTTCATGGTATTGATAGTGGGAATATTAAATTATTTGGTGTTGATAGTAATGCAGTGCTATCACGTAAAAGCCTTGCTTATTTACCAGAGCGATTTCTTCCGCCATATTATTTTAATGGGCAGCAGTTTATAAATTATATTTTTGAGTTGCATAAAACCAAAGTTGAACAGAATTCAATTTCTTTAATGTTAAAACAATTGGATCTTTCTGAAGAAATATTATCAAAGCCGGTTCGTGATTTTTCTAAAGGCATGGCTCAAAAGCTGGGGCTTGCAGCATTACTTTTGTTAGAGAAAAAACTACTGATACTTGATGAGCCAATGAGCGGTCTGGATCCGAAAGCACGAGCGTTAGTAAAAAAACAGTTAAAGCTGTCGAAAGAGAATGGAAAAACAATTTTCTTTAGCAGTCACCTGTTGGCAGATGTGGAAGAGCTAAGTGATCGAATTGGTATTTTGCATGAAGGTGTTATTGCTTTCTGCGGCTCACCTGCTGAATGTAAACAACAATATCATGCTGATACATTAGAGCAGGCATTCTTAAACTGTATTGAATAAGTAGCCGTGTTTTTAATTCAAATGCAGTTCTTTAATTTTTCTTGTCAGTGTGTTTCTTCCCCATCCTAATAATTTGGCTGCTTCAAGCCGCTTACCGCTAGTTTGTTTAAGAGCGGCTTCAATTAAAATTCTTTCAAATTCTGGTGTGGCTTCATCCAGTAAATTCACAACACCATTTTGTAGTTTTTCTTCTACCCATGTTTTAAACGATGATTGCCAGTTATCATTACTGATGAATGCCTGTGTTGTGTAAGTTTGATCTTTAATTAGCTCAGGTGGTAAATCTTCCTGTAATACTTCTGTGCCTGCAGCCATGACATTGAGCCAGCGACAGGTATTTTCCAGTTGACGAACATTACCGGGCCAGTCGAGTGTTGATAAATATTCCTGAAGCTTTTCTGGAATGATTTTTGGCGGAGTGTTCATTTCCTTTGCCGCTTGTGCAAGAAAATGATTGAGTAAAGTGGGGATGTCTTCGCGTCGCTCACGAAGCGATGGTATATGAATACGAATTACATTGAGACGATGAAAAAGGTCTTCTCGAAATTTCCCCTGTTTTACCAGCTCTTCAAGATTCTGATGGGTAGCCGTGACGATACGAACATCACTTTGTACGGCTGTGTGTCCGCCGACTCTGTAAAACTGTCCATCGGCTAGCACACGTAATAATCGTGTTTGTAAATCAGCCGGCATATCGCCAATTTCATCCAGAAACAGTGTGCCACCATCGGCTTGTTCAAAGCGGCCTTTACGTTGTGTATTTGCACCAGTGAAGGCACCTTTTTCATGACCAAAAAGTTCAGACTCTAATAAATCTTTAGGAATGGCAGCGGTGTTTATCGCAATAAAAGGCTGTTTGGCTCTGGGGCTGTGCATATGTAATGCATTGGCGACAAGTTCCTTACCGGTACCTGACTCACCATTAATGAGTACGGTAATGTTTGATTGCGCGAGTCTACCAATAGCCCGAAAAACTTCTTGCATGGCTGGTGCTTCACCAATGATGCCGGGGTGATGTGTAGCAATATCGTCTTCGCTATGTGCTGTCTGGTTTCTCTTTTCAGCCCGGACGGCACAAGCTTTTTGAGTGATATTGACCGCATCTTCAATATCAAAAGGTTTTGGTAAATATTCAAAAGCCCCGCCCTGATAAGATGAAACCGCACTGTCTAAATCAGAATGAGCTGTAATTATAATGACAGGTAAGTCTGGATATTCTGAGTTTATTTGGTCGAGCAATTCAAGGCCGCTGGTGCCAGGCATTCTTATGTCAGAAATAATAGCATCAGGTTGAAAATTTCTAAGTTTAGATAAAATAGTATCTGCTTTCTCAAAGCAGGTAACATCCATCTCAGCTTTAGATAATGCTTTTTCTAGTACCCATCTTATTGACGGGTCATCATCTATTACCCAGACAATTGGCATGCTCATTTGTTATCTCCTTGAATCTCTTCAGAGCTGTTATCTAAAGGAAGTAGTATTGTAAAAATAGTTTTGCCCGGTTCGCTTTCACATTCGATAAGACCTTTATGTTGATTAACAAGACCTTGCGAAATAGACAGTCCAATACCGCTGCCATCTGCGCGGCCAGAAATCATTGGATAGAAAATATTTTCAATAAGGTCTTCGGGAATGCCGGGGCCATCATCAATAATTTGTAATTTTATAACCAGTCTGTGAACGGTTGATCCGATTGTGTAATGTCGCTGCGGGCGCGTTTTAAATGTGATATTACCTTTGTTTTCTAAAGCAAGAATTGCATTTCGGGTGATGTTAAGAATGGCTTGAATAAGTTGATCGGGGTCGGCCATTAACAGCGGTAAACTCGGATCATAGTCGCGAATAAAATTAATTCCCTGACCGGCCTCAACCTGTGCAAGCTGCCTGACGCGTTCAGTGACTTCATGGATATTAATTAATTTAGGCTGAGGTAAGTTGTTTGGTCCTAACATTCGGTCGACCAGATTACGAAGACGATCAGCCTCACCAATAATAATGTCGGTGTATTCTTTTAATTCGGGATCAGGCAGCTCATTTTCAAGCAATTGTGCTGCGCCTCGCAAACCACCTAAAGGATTTTTAATTTCATGTGCCAGGCCGCGAATCAGAGAGCGTGTTGCCTGATGCTGAGACAGTAAGTTTTCTTCATGGGCGATACGCAGATGTCGATCAATAGAGGTGATTTCAATCAGTAACTGATTGGGCTGTCCGGGTTGAATGATAGAAGTGGCAGAGTAATCAATCGTAAATTCTCGGCCACTAAACAGACAGATAGATAATTCATGTTCGCTGAATGGATGATTATTTTTATAGGTGTCTTCGAGTCGACTGAAGAAACTGTCATCTACCTTAATGATATGTCTTAGGCTTTCTCCAACAGCACGTTTCGAGCTGATATCAAGCAGCATTTCTCCGGCTGCATTGATGTATAAAATTTCCAGGTTTTCATTCAGAGTGAGTACAGATGAGCTGATGTTGTCGATGATGACATCAAGAATGGATTTATCAGCTATCGGGAACGGTGTCATTGGTTAATAGTCAGCCATGGATTAAGTCTGCTTTAATATAAGCAATATCTGAACCAAGTTTAAAAATACAAATAAATAAGTACTTTCAAGGACTTAGATAAGACCTGAGTTTGCTCTTTCCATTAAAAATGGGAAGCGATGCACTATTATAGTGCGTTTTGAGGAGGGAATGTAATAGTTAGAGGAATATTCTCCGGCCAGCCGGCGGAGGCTTTGGGGTGAAGTTTAGATTGCCGTTTTACATGTATGGTAATGGTTTGTGTAGCTTTGAGAGTTTTTTTGCTGGAGTTTAGGAGCTTGGCGCTAATAGTATGGCTGCCCCGATCGAGGTTTGTTAGTTTAATTTGATTACCACTCAACCCAGATTTGTAGATCTTGCCATCTAAATAGAAACTAATGCTGTGTTTAAAGCTGGTCTGTAGTTCGG
>Ga0316205_10002821_pt1 | contig 17306 bp, 17 predicted proteins | sample 3monthpyrite_MG_FD_204941 | JGI IMG/M metagenome (GOLD analysis project Ga0316205, IMG submission 204941) | Microbial mat bacterial communities from mineral coupon in-situ incubated in ocean water Damariscotta River, Maine, United States -... | ecosystem: Environmental > Aquatic > Marine >... | reverse complement strand
CTTCTTGTATTGTCTTTTTATATCGTCTGATTATATTCGATGGGTATTAGGTGTAGAGGTTTTCTTATAACTAGTAATAGATTGAAGATTACTTATTTACATAGGTGTTACATTGCCTGGAAAAAACATGTCACATAAATACAGTATAAATCTTGATGAAAATATTCTTAAAGAAGAATTTCTTGGGGATATTGATTTAGCGTTATTAAGTGAGGCAAATTCATCTATTATGAATGATACATGTTTTAGAAAAGGTTTAAATTTCTTAACTGACTTGCGCAAGGCGCATTTGTTAATTAGTTACAAAGAAATGTTGTTGCATGTGCGCCAGTTACCCAACCTTGCTATAGGCAAGCAAGCAATAATTGCAAATCAAGATGTTGAGTATGGGCTGGCAAGACAATTCGAAGCATTAACCGATGATAGAGACGTGTATACAGAAATATGTATATTTAAAGACTTGAATGGAGCACTAAAATGGTTGAGTTCATAGGTTACCTGGCAGGGTTTATTGCAATGATCACTTTTCTACCTCAGGTCATGCGAACAATTCGTGCAAAGAAATCAGATGATATTTCACTGTGGATGCTTTCACTTACATTGCTCGCTAATGTTCTATATGAGATCTATGCAATAGCATTGAGTCTTACGCCAGTAATAGTAATGATAGGTTTAATGAATATAATAGTCGTCTTACAAATATATTTGACAATAAAATATCGTAAAAAAAATATAATCGAAGAGATGGTTTCTTAAGCTATCTTTTTTTTGTATGTTTGTATTAAATACTCTGACCTTATATTCAGGTTTTTATTTACAGTAACGGTTGATGATACTGCTGCAAACCCGGAAGTTAAAGTATTTGTAAAGGTATCAAATCTTGAGTTTATTCAAAATGAGTAGTTGATTTGTGTGAGGCAATTAAAATAATAGCTACTTACGTTGTTATAGAATGACTAAAATAACATCAAATGAGCATTAATATGAATAAAGTCACATTATTATCCCTATTGCCTGTGCTGTCTGCCCTGTTGTTATCTGCATGCAGTGATAATGCTAGTCAATCTACTGCGCCAATTACACTGAATATTACAGATGCTCCCGTTGATGATGCAGATGCAGTCGTTGTTCAGTTTACATCTGTTACACTGAAATCTAGCGGTAATGACGACCTTATTTTTGAGTTCGATTCTCCAAAAACAATTGACTTGCTTGCATTGCAAGGTATGGCCAGCCAGCCGCTTATTGAAAACGAAGAAATTCCAGCGGGTGAGTACAATCAAATTCGTTTAGCTGTTAATGCAGAGTTTGATAGCGTAATGGACTCCTATATCACTGTTAATAGTGTTGATTATGAATTGCGTGTACCTAGCGGTAGTCAAAGCGGGTTAAAAATAAATACATCATTCACGGTTGCAGCAGGAAGTTCCGATATATCGATTGCTGATGAGAATGCTGTTTACACAATAGATTTTGATTTACGAAAATCCATAGTTAATCCTGTTGGTCAACCAGGGTATTTTCTTAAACCTGTTTTAAGGCTTGTTCAAAATACTAATACAGGTAGCGTTAGCGGGTCTGTGGATTCAAGTTTATTGGTTGGTGCAAATTGCTCTGATGCTGATCCGCTTACGGGTAATGCGGTTTATGTGTTTGCGGGTTTAGTTACGCCTGATGATTTTGATGGTATTGGTGTTGAACCTCTTACGACATCATTGGTTAGTTTTGATTCAGGTACTGGTGAATATAGTTATGAAGTCGGATACCTGGTAGAAGGTGGTTATACTTTAGGTTTTACCTGTGCTGCTGATTTAGATGATGAGGATGATAATGCAAATGTGATATTTGATGTTGTCGATAATATTGTTGTAGTAGCTGGTGTGAATCTCGATCAACCGATCGATTAACAGAACAAGCGAGTATTAATGAAAAGGCGGCTTTATAGTCGCCTTTTTTATTTGTTCTGATAATTTTCAAGCCTGTTGAAGTGGTTAATACATCTCAGATAAAGCAGATAAATCGTATCAGAGAAAAAGCTAGTTTTATATGCAAATAGCTGTCAAAGTACAATTGTTACTGAGATTTTAATCTAATGTTTATGGTGACATAAATACTTAATATCAGACTATTTAATCAAGATAATATAATTCAGGTGTAATAATTTCATGTCAGATAAGCTGAAAGTTAAATACTATTCACCCATGGAAGAAAAAATTAATATTTTTTCACATGCTATTGGGCTGGTACTAAGTGTATTGGGGCTCTTTCTTTTGGTTATACATGCGAGTTTAGATGGAACTACTGTACATATTGTTAGCTTTTCTATTTACGGTATCAGCCTGATTGTTTTGTATAGCGCATCCACCTTATATCATAAAGCGAAAAAACCGGAACTAAGAAGTCGCTTGAGAGTATTTGATCATGCGTCAATATATGTGCTTATAGCTGGTTCATACACGCCTTTTGCGCTGATTACCTTAACAGGTGATTTAGGCTGGCTGATTTTTGGTTTGTCGTGGGGGCTGGCAATAATCGGCGTGGTTTTAAAATTATTTTTCACCGGTAGATACACTCTAGTCTCAACGTTAATGTATGTATTCATGGGCTGGATGATAATTTTTTTTATAAACCCGCTAATAGATGCGTTAGCTAGTGATGGCGTGACCTGGCTGGTAGCAGGTGGAATTTTTTATACTGTTGGAGCCGCTTTATACAGTATTAAAAAGATTAAATTTAATCATGCTATCTTCCACATATTTGTATTATTAGGCAGTTTCTCCCACTTTGTTTCAGTATACTTTTATGTATTACCTCATTATTGATTTAGCGGGTTAATTAATCGGGCTTAACTCACTTAGATGAAATAAAATTAATTTTATTAGATATGAATATTAAGTACGTAAATTTTTCTAAAGTTGACCCTGTTGATTTTTTGGTTTTGTTAAATAAGCAAAAACTGCGGAGGCATCTTGTTAAGCATGATTTATTTGATATAGACTCTATCAATAACTGGATTAAAGCCAAGTTAGCAGTTGATGCAAAACCAGGGTGCAGAGTTAGAGCGGTATTGTTTAATAATGAGCTGGCAGGCTGGTGTGGTATTCAATTTGATAATGCTGAATATGAAATAGCCATAATTATTGATGATTGCTTATGGGGTGCAGGAAAAAGAATATACAAAGAGGTTATGCGTTGGGCGAAAGAGCTTGGGCATGTTGAAGTGGTAATACACTTACTTGATTCGAGGCCTGAATATAAGTTTTTACGTAAACTGGCAAAAAATGTCTACAAAAGCGAGATTTTAGGTAGAGAGTTTGTTACTTATCAGATTTTGGTAAAGTAAAGCGAAAGAATGTTCAAATATTGCAACTACCAATGAATTATCAATAGATATCTTATTGAATTTAAGAGGAAATTATTATCAGTTATCTACTTACATTGCTTAATGCTTTGCTTTTAATAGCGAAGTATTTCGCATGGGTAATGCCCAGTAATGCCCTGGTAAAAGCGGGGTTTGGTGGTCTGGTCTCATTTGATATGTTTATATCTCCGATAATTGCGCTTGTTCTGTTTATATATATTTATAAAAATAAAAAACTATTTCGTTATAAGTGGCTTATGTTTTTAAACTTAATAATGAGCCTTTCATTGTTTGTATTTCCAGTGGTTATTATTTCTGGTGCTTTTATTGGTGTAATGTTGGGAAAAGTAAGTGTGTAAATTGGATTGCAGCTTGATGGAACAGTGTAAAAAATTAATGGTTAAACTTAAAAATGAGACTGCTTAAAACAAACTCTTTAGTTAAGGCTGAGATTGGCTATGTATATAAATATCTTTGTGATTTAGATAATTTGTATAATGATATTAATTATTTAAAAGAAAATAATGAGGTAAAAGTAGTTAGAACTGAATGCGGTGTTGAGTTTATAGGTAAAAAGAAAGAACTTTTATTTAAAATGGTTAATATTGAATATAAAAATAATTATGGAGTTAGATTAAAAGTAATAACTGAAGGCAAACATCTTAAACGATTTGGAAATGCCGATATAATATGCCATTTAAGTTATGCCAATAATACTACTAATATTGAAACAGTGGTAATGACAGATAAGACACCGAGGATTATCTGGAGAGCTTTCATTAAGTTGATGGTGTTTATTTATATGTTTCAACCCAGAAACATTGAAAAGGCATATATTAAACGCATTGAAGAGCAATTTCGGTCTCGCTCCAATAAATCATGATTAATATATTTATAAAAAACGTCTACGAATAAATTTATGTAACTCCATTACAACGAGTACTGATAAAGCAATGCCAAGTAGTTCTAACCAGTGTTCGGGTGTGACTGGCTGGATATGCAGCACATCACTAAGCCACGGTGTATACATGGCACCGATGTGAATGAGTTGAGCGATTGCCGTTCCAAATAATAATATGGGGTTGCGTAAAGGGTTGTGTGTAAATGCCGAGCGTACTTCTGATCGACAGTTAAATACATGAACATTTTCAAATAGCACCATTAACAATAATGTGCCGTTACGTGCTTCATCCAGATTAAAACCTCTGCTAATGAGCCATTGAAAAACAACAAAAGCGACAGAGCCAATAAGTAAAGCGGAGATAATAACCCGCTCTATCATTATTCGATTAAAAATGTGTTCTTTTGGCGACCTTGGCGGGTGGCGTAATTCGTCTCCTTCACCCGGCTCAAATGCTAACGCGACATCCTGTATACCATTGGTTACCAGGTTCAACCAAAGTAGTTGCACGGCTATTAGTGGTAACGGTAAGCCGGTTAACAAAGCCAGTGTAAACAGTACTAATTCCGCAGCGCCGGTCGAGATAAGTAGGAAAATAACTTTACGCACATTTGCGTAAGCTACGCGGCCTTCTTCTACACCTGCAACGATGGAATCAAATTTGTCATCAGTGATAATAAGGTCAGCGGTTTCTCTGGCTACATCAGTACCACTTAAGCCCATGGCTACACCCACCTCAGCTGCTCGTAAAGCGGGTGCATCATTTGCGCCGTCACCACTGACCGCTACAAAATGCCCGTTACGTTGTAGTGACTGTACGATGTCTAATTTTTGGTGTGGCCCAACACGAGCAAAAACCCGTGCTTTAAGTGTGAGTTGGTCAACGCTTCCAGAGTCTTGGGCCTGACTTAACTCGGGCCCGGTAATTAACTGGTCTGCACGCTCCACTATACCTAGTTCGTGCGCAATGGCAAAAGCCGTAGCCGGGTGATCACCGGTAACCATCGCAACCTCAATACCTGCCTGGCGGCAATCAGATATAGCGCCTTTTGCCTCAGTTCTCAGTGGATCAATAATGCCTACCAGGCCGATTAAAGTAATCCCTTTAAGTTGTTCTTCGATATACGTTTCACCTGGGGCCAGATCGATCACACCCGATGCCAAAGCAAGCACTCGGTATCCACCACTTGCCAGTGAATGCGCCTGTTTTTCAATCAGTTCTGCATCGAGTTTAACGTCTTTGCCCGGTGTCGCCATGCTTGTACACATAGGTAATAGTCGCTCAAGTGCGCCTTTCACAAAGGCACACTTTTCTCCATTCACTTCATTTAAACTGGCTGAAAACAGGCGCTCAGATTCATAAGGAATACTGGCAATTTCAGTAAAGGTATTTGCGGTTTCTGCTTTAATAACACCGGCTTTATGCGCCATTACCAGAAATGCTACATCGACTGCATCACCATCGTGGGACCAGCCGGAGTCAGTGCGAGCCAGACTGCCTTCATTAGTTAGCACAGCTGTCTGACATAATCGTTCTAACAGAGTATTTTCTTCATCAGATGGTGTGCCATCTGGTTTTTTGATAACGCCTTCAGGAATAACGCCTTCTCCACTGACTTCCCAAATGTCTTTGTTTGGGAAAGCAATACACCGTGCAGTAAGTTGATTAACTGTCAGTGTGCCTGTTTTGTCAGTGGCGATAAATGTGCATGAACCTAATGCTTCTACTGCTAATAATCGACGAACAATTACATTACGTTTCGCCATTCGCCCCATACCAATGGCCAGGGCGACGGTAAGTGCCACAGGTAAGCCTTCAGGGATAACCGATACGGCTAGCGCAACCGCGAGTAAAAAAACTTCGTCAAAGGGCGTGCCGCGCATGATGGCCACTAAGAACATAATTAAAGCAGCGATACCAACAAAGATAGCGACTCTGTGGGTAAATCGGTCCATGCGAACTTGCAGGGGGGCTTTAGGTGATGGTTTGAACAAAACATCGGCGGCAATTTTACCCAGCTCGGTATTAATCGATGTGCTGACTACCACGCCCCGGGCGCGACCCCGGCTTATTAAGGTGCCGGTGAAAAGCATATTAATGCGATCACCTAAAGCAGTGTCTTCAGCTAAAGCAGCATTACTGTCTTTAAGTAGCGGTAGCGACTCTCCTGTTAACAGTGACTCGTCCACTTGCAAGTCATGGGACTCCAGTAAACGTAAATCAGCAGGCACTTTAACGCCAGACTCCAGAAGTACAATATCACCAGGTACTAGCTCTTCAGCGTTAATGTCATAGGCTTCCCCCTCACGTAAAACTCTGCACCGTGTACTGACAAGTTCCTGTAAAGCGGAAGCGGCACGTTGAGCTGAAAATTCCTGAATACTGCCAATAACCGCATTAATAATTAATACGGCAAAAATAAAACCGGCATCCGACCATTCATGAATCGCTATGGATAAAATTGCGGCTGCAACAAGAACATAAATAAGCGGGCTGGCAAACTGCCTCAGAAAGACAACGGCAATACCTGATGTTTTGGCCTGAGGTAATGTATTGTGACCAAACTGCTCAAGGCGACTCAAAGCATCTTTATTGCTTAAGCCGTCGCATGAACTATTAAGTGCATTAAGAATATCATCACTGGATTTTGCATGGGGTGAGGATATTTGATCGGTAATATTGTCTGCTGTCATATAGGTATTATCAACTGAAAGATTATAATTATAGTGACGTTATATCAGGAAGTAATGCTTATTAACGCGCAAATTATTCTAATAAGTTGAGCGATAACAATTAAAGTGAATTTGCTTAGAATAAGTGCACGTTTTATTGAGAGCTGACGAGAGTTGAAAAAATATTTCATACTGCTCGGTTAATAAGCGCGGGTAGTCGTTGATTCTTAAGATTATCAGATAAGGTATACTCTTAAAACGTAGAAGGAGTTTGAAATGTTTGAGGTTACGTCGCTTGTGCAGCTGGGGTGGATAAGCTATTTCCAGCAGCAGCTTACATTAGATGAGTGGGATGAAGTTGTTCCAGCCAGAATAGTTGAACAGTATAAATCTGAAATCACCGTGGCAACGGAGTCAGGTGCTTTTAATATTGCGCTTCTGGCGTCTATGCCAGAAATGGTTGTGGGTGACTGGTTATTGCTTGATAAGCAACATAAGTTTGTGCGCCTGCTTGAGCGTAAAACCTGTTTTTCAAGAAAGGCAGCGGGCAGTCAATCTAAGAAACAGCTTATTTCAGCAAACGTAGATACGGCGTTTATTGTTTCTTCAATGAATGATGATTTTAATCTGAACCGAATAGAGCGTTTTCTCTCTTTAGTGAATGAAGCTGAGGCCGAGCCCGTTGTTTTGCTGAGTAAAAGTGATCTTTCTGAAGAGCCTGAAAATTTTATTAAAGCCGTACAGGCAATCGATCCATTTTTAGCGGTTGAAGAAGTAAACTGTCTGGATGAAAAAAGCGTAGATAAATTATCACCGTGGATAAAAGAAGGCAGCACGGTTGCGGTATTAGGTTCTTCTGGTGTTGGCAAATCTACATTGGTCAATACCTTGTTAGGTGAGAGTCAGCAAAGTACTCGTGGTATTAGAGAAGATGATGATAAAGGTCGTCATACAACAACGCGACGTTCACTGATTGCATTAAAAACCGGAGGTTTAATTCTGGACACACCGGGTATGCGTGAAATTCAGTTAGCGGATTGCAAAGAAGGTATAGCCACAACCTTTGCAGATATTGAAGCTTATGCAGAGCAGTGTAAGTTTAGTGATTGCCAGCATCAGGCAGAACCCGGTTGTGCTGTTCAAAAAGCAGTTGAATCGGGTGACCTGGATGAACGACGTCTTAAAAACTATCTCAAGCTAGGTCGTGAAGAAGCCATGAATTCAGCCAGTTTGGCTGAGCGTAGGGCGAGTGATAAGGCACTGGGAAAATTTTATAAAACAACGTTGAGTCAGTCACATAAATTAAAAGGACGATAATTTTTAAAAAGCAGGCCCTATTAGTAGAGACACAGTTAATCAATATAAATAATTATGCTAATGGAAGTTTATTTAGTGATTGTTATTGAGAATAGATAAGGGTTACCCGTTAAAATTTTTAAAGTAAAAGAGTTAGAAAAAGTAAAAATACTTATTATTAAAAATCATTTTTATAGTTTCAGCATAAGTTCGTTTTGTAGTTTCGACGTTATAAAAAATCACCACCCCCATTGTAAGAGGGGGTGATGAGTTTAATCTTTAATATTAACGTTTAATGGTCACACCCAAAGCCGATTCGGCCAGATCTGCTGGAGTGAAAAATGACTGTGAGCCATTAGAACCACTGTGCACACCCCAGGCGGTATAATTAAATGACCAGCCGCCGCCGCTATCACCGCCAATGCTATTGTCACCGGTTACGCGAATCAGGTTGTTAACAGTGCCAATAGAATAGTTTACTGTTACCAGTAGCCCATCAACTGTATGGTTACAGGTACGTGTATTTGAAGAGCGACCATACTCACATACACTTGCACCAAACATAGTCCACCAAGAGCGAATACCACTGACATCACGAATCGATGATGCTGTTGCATAGAAGTCATCTAACGCAATATGACTCGATGTATGGTACTCAACATCACCGCTGCCAAACTCCTGGTCTCGCCAGGTTGTGCTAAATACAAGTCCGCCGGCTTCTTCAAAACCATTAATACCAGAGCAATGTGCCGCTGTAATAAACCCATCACCATTTGGGCCACTGACTGACCAGCCACTGGTGCACTCACGCACGCCATCGTCCTGAATCCAGTTACCGCCACGCACATGATCAAACTCCATGATCTCACCTTCACCTTCAAGCGTTTTTATCCTTAACTCTTTTCCCGTGATGCTGCGAATCTGATCACTTAAATCAGTGCCCTTTAACTCACTTTGCACAGCACTTAAAATTCTGCTGCGATCGGGACGCGCCGATTTTTTCGGCACTTTAATCTCCACCTGGATGGAGTTGGTTGCCGGGTCATAAAAAGAAAGCGAACGGGGATAACCTGCTTTTCTTAAACCTCTCGCGGCGACCTGTGCCCTCGTAACATTGTCCTGAAAGGACATAGATCCGCCACCGGTAATAGAAACATTGGCCGGTGTTTTGTTAGCTGAAATTTCTTCTAGCACCTGTGTCGGAACTTTACCCATGAACTGAATATGAGATTTTGTGCCGGGGGCAGGCTCTTTCCACATGCGTGAGATTCTATTGGGAAATTTTGCCATTAACTTATTAGCGTAGTGAGCAAACTCGTTCTGAGCCTGAATGGTATCTACTGCCTGAGAACGTGACATGCCCGATTCTTTTGCTAACAAATCAACATCCATTGTCATTTTTCCATCGTTTTCAAGAACCAGACTTCCATCATCTTCATGACTCAGTGGCAACCTTCCTGTTTCAACTGTAGATTCCAGTAGCTCAGGGTGTGGGTGCCATATTTCTGAGTTAAGCCTCTCAATACTGTTTGCGAATGCTGATCCTGAGACTGATAATGCAAGAAGACAAGCAATGGGTGTTTTTATATACAATCTTTGTATTTTCATTTGAACTCTCCTGTTCGATTTGATTTAACTGCAGGGTAATTATGAAGAGAGTTTTATGTGAAATATATCAGCTGATATGTACAAAGGGTGTAGGTAACTGTTTATTGTGATGTCAGTTATGATTCATATCTGATATGTCGATTTTTCTGCTTTATTTGTAGTCATGGCATGTCATCGAATGAGCAGAACAAATTGCTAGTCGTTACGGTTTGTTAGTGTGAGTTAACTTCTTTATTAGGTTTAGATTCAGATCCGCACTATGTTGGTGCGGTTTAATAGGGTTGTCGTAACGAGTGATTTGATATTAAGCCGGAAGAAATGACATGAACCTGAGTTGTGTATTAATTTGTCAGGTGTATAAAAAGAATAATAATAGAAGTTTTGTAAGTAAATATCTGTAATAAAGAGTTCACATGTGTATAAGTTATTACAAAGTAAGCCCTTAAGCTTCATACTTTTCTTTTTTATAACCTGGGGATAAGTAATAACATATTGATTTTAAAGTTAAAAATAAGGATTAAGAAATGAACGAAAATGAACGAACGCTAAAGTAGATATGTTCAGAGCAAATTGATAACTTTCATTTAAATGGTATTATCGACTAACGGACGCGATAAGCAGTATGAAAAAAATTGTACCTCCTATGAGTAAACTGACTAAAGCATACCTGTTTAAGTACTTTGACAGAAAAAATATCCCCTATGATGAGTGGGAAATTATAGTTGATGGCGTCACTCATATTGTAGACAACGGATCGGTCATCAATTTAATTCTAGATGCACAACCTGAGGAGCAAAAAGTATTTGCTGATGCTTTACAGGAACTGGAGTTGTCTAATATAGAAGTTAATACATTTCTCAAACATCTGGCATTTGAAAGCAATATTGTAAGCCATATCAAAAAACACTGAGACGGTTACACATATCGCTATCGCTCTTATCTATTGGATTAGCGAAATATCCAGCCAACCGTCAGTGTGCCGAAACGTGTAGCGCTCGAAATTTCATCATTTGTAAACGACAAATCAGCGTAAGCCAAAGTAATGGAAAGTTTATCCCATGAAAAAGCCAGGCCACTGGTGAGCGCCAGGTGCGTATGGTCAAGCTCAATCGAGCGACTATCTCGAAAAGTATTGCCATTGATAATGATCTGATTTGCAATCAGGCGCCCGCCTAACATGATATAGGCAAACCAGCCGTCATTGGCAGCAATGAAATTACTGGTGCGGCTCGGGATAAGAATACCGGATATGTGTGATATAGAAAGATTATTACCGGCACGCAGGGTAAAACCGGCATTGATGGAGCTTTCTAGAGTGCCTATACCCATATCTGCACCGCTGAGAAAATCAAAGTGTCCATTTTCTGAGGCCCAGTTTCGCCACATGCGTCCCCGTGTAAATTTAAATACAATCTCATTGTCCAGCTGATAACCCCAGCCCTGTGGGACGTCAGATTCGGATATTTCATGGAACCATTTCTGTATGCCTTCAGCGCCTGAGGCGGGTCCGATAATACCTATAGTGGTTGAAATAGAGTCTGCATGTGAGCCATAGGAGGACAGATAGGTGTTGTTTAAAAAAAGCAGGCCAGCGTAAGGTATATCGTTAGGGTCAGGGTTTGCCGTCAGAATATCTTTCGGGGTATACATTGACTGGCCAATCGAATAGGCGTCAACACTGATATCACTATTTTTGTTAGGCATGCTCCACATTAACGGCCATACTAGCCAGGAAGCTTCGGGTTGTTTCTCTTCACGACCAAAGTAATACCATGACCCGTATACGCCATTGGTGTAGCCGTCATCACTGGCTATAAATAAATCGTTGTCCAGCGTAAATGTTATTGCGTCAACAGCTAAGGACTCTGATGTAATCGAAAAAAGGCTGGCAGTAATGAAGGCGAAATATCGATAAAAGTGCTTACATGGTAATGGAACCACAAATTTTCTCAGTTAGTTTGAATTAAGTGAAAAGCAGCAATTTAATCCGGAAACTTGAAATTGCCTGAGAATTTCAATGTGAATCCAGGTAAAGCTATAGAGTCCAGGGACTAAGCTACTGGGTGGTGTGTTTGTTATTGTACCCAGAGTTTTTCCCGATTGCTAATATTGGATTATACCGTGAGCTTGTTCTTTTTTTATAGATATTTAGAGCCAAAAGAACACTAATAATTGGTGCATAAGAGAAGTGATTTTAGATAGAATGTCTCAGATGAAAACTACACTTAAGTTGAATAAAATGACAAATATAATTTTAATGAATGTATACAGATGAAAAATATACGCTTGCTTTCATTAACACTAATGTTTTTAAGTGGAACTGTTAATGCTGAAAATCTGAAAAAAGATGCAGAAGCAGAAAAAGAGTCGCCCTGGATGTTAACCCCAACGGTGAGTAGTGACCCAAAACTTGGAACTACACTTGGTTTTATGGGGGCTTATATTAAAAAGTTTGATGAGAAATCACCCGCATCTATGTTCGGTGTTATGGGGTCATACAGTGATACCGACTCATTTTTTTACGGTGCATTTTCACGTAGTTATTTTGATGCAGATAAACAACGCATTACGGCTGCTTTAATGAATGGAAAAGTTAATAATAACTATGAAGACTTTCAAGGTTCTGGTTTTCCTGTTTCTACAACTGATGATATCAGTTTAGCTGCAGTTCGATACTCTCATCTTTATAAAAATCACTGGTATCTTGGCGCTCAGGTTATCGCGACCGATTATGCGGTTTTTGCCGATGACGCGTTGTCAGGCATTATTTTAGATCTGATTGGTTTGACCGGGCATGAATCAATTGGTTTGGGTTTGTTCGTTAATCGTGATACACGAAATAACCAGAACTCTCCTGATAGCGGTGCTTCGTTTGAATTTACTAATATTGCTTATCGAAAATCGTTCGGTGGTGATGTTAGCTTTGATGCATATACCCTGAGTTATGCTGCATTTCTAGAACATGGAGATGGGCATGTAACAGCTTTGCGTACAAAAGGTCGATGGACAAATGATGCACCTAGCAGTGGTTATTCAAGTATTGAGTTACGAGGTTATACCCGTGGCGAATATCTTGCACAACACATGACTTTACTTGAAGTTGATGAGCGTATAAAAATTAAGGAAAGGTGGGGGTTAACATTGTCAGCTGGTATTGCCTGGTTGTATGGTGACGAGGAAGGCAGTGATGATAATAGTGACCAGTTTCCAATGGCAGGTGCAGGTATTACCTATACAATAAAGCCAAAGGAAAAAATGATTGTACGTGCAGAATATGCAATTGGTAAGTCTGACAATAATGGATTTTATTTACAATTTGGTCGACCATTTTAGAGCATATTCTTTCTAACAAAATCAGGATATCGAATGATTAAAAACCAGACCAGTCACTACGGCTTGATCAGTATTTTCATTCATTGGCTGACAGTTATTATTGTGCTCGGTTTATCGGTGCTCGGCTTATGGATGGTGGATCTGGATTACTATAGTGAGTGGTACAAAACCGGACCGGAGATTCACCGCTCAATTGGGGTGCTTTTAGCTTTGCTTTTAATGTTTCGCCTGGTTTGGCGATTTTTGTCACCACCACCTGCATCGATTGAATCACATAAGGTATGGGAGCAAATATCGGCTCGCCTTGTGCATTGGTTTTTGTTATTGCTAATGTGTGCCGTTATAGCTGCAGGTTATCTGATATCAACCGCAGACGGACGGGGTATTGATGTTTTTGGCTGGTTTGTTGTACCTGCTACCCTAACAAGTATTCCTGATCAGGAAGATCTGGCCGGTGATATTCATTTTTATCTGGCTATGACATTATTAGCGATGGCAGCACTGCATGGCCTTGCCGCTTTAAAGCATCATTTTATTGACCGTGATGGAACCTTAGTTCGTATGTTCGGTCGTTAATGTGACAAAACCACCAAGAGGAAATTACATGAAAAAATTATCAAAACAAAACTGGCTACGCGGACTTTTTGTTGGCCTCGCTTTGTCAGCTACAGCAGGCACGAGTTTTGCTGCTAATTACGACGTGGATACCAAGGGTGCGCACGCCTTTATTAACGCGAAGTTTATGCATCTTGGGTATAGCGTGTTGCATGCAACGTTTAAAACGTTTGGTGGCTCTTTCAGTTTCGATCCAGATAACTTGAAGGCATCTAAAGTGAGTATCAATATTGATGTGGCGAGTATTGATAGTAATCACGCCGAGCGTGATAAGCATATGCGTGGCGAGAAATTTTTGCATACAGATAAGTATCCCACAGCCACATTTGAAAGCACCCGCATAGAGCCGAAAGGGGATAATAAATTTGTACTGCATGGCGATCTGAGTCTACGTGGTGTGAAAAAAGCTGTCGCTATTGATGCCACGCTTATTAATCACGGAAAAGACCCCTGGGGCGGCTATCGATCAGGCTTTAAGGGTTTTGTAACCCTGGATATGCGTGAGTTTGGTGTGAAAACATTTGTACCGATGCATACGGTAGATATGGAATTGTTTATTGAAGGGATTAAACAGAAGTAATAATGCCATAAGCCCGCATTGTTAAATGATGCGGGCTTATATTTATCTCTCTAATTATTACACCACTCCAGAATTTCTAGATTTAAGTAAGAGTGCTGTATTCGTCTATTAATCTGGCATACTTTTGCTAGCTGTTTTCCACTCTCAATCTGCCAAAGCATTATAGATGACATGAATGTTGATTCTGATCATTGTTTTCTAAAGTATAAAAAATTATTGTCTTAGTAATTAAAGTAATATTCTTACTAGTAGGCAATTCGCTCGATACGTACAATAGAAATCAGTTTGTTACGAATTAAGCAGTTGAGTGAAATTAATTCTATTAACGAGGTTATACATGAAAAACCATCTTACTTTAAAACTTGTGACCTGCTTACTGTTAGGCAGTACTGGATTTGTTGCTCAGGCGGCTGATGTGGTAAGTGATAATAGCATTGGTATGGAACTGGCTCGTGATATTGCCAGTGAAACCATTACCGCCTGCCGCAAAGACGGTTATCATATTAGTGCAGTTGTGGTTGATCGCCATGGGCTAGTTCGAGCCGCTTTACGTGATGATCTGGCATCCCGTTTTACTCTGGAAATAGCAGAACGTAAAGCTAATATGACGGTTATGGCATGGACGGATAGTGGCCAGTTTAAAAAAGCTCGTGAAGATATTCGTCAGGAACTGAATCACATCGATGGATTAATTGTGATGGAAGGTGGTCTTAAAATTGTATCTGGTGGATATAACGTGGGTGCTGTTGGTGTTAGTGGTGCTCCAGGTGGAGATAAAGATGCGGCCTGTGCAAAAAAAGCATTAGAAAAACTTAATGAACGTATAGAGTTTGCTATTGAATAATTCAATAAGCAATGAGCTTAAACGCTGAACTAACTACTCAACAGTATATTAAAACTAAAAAATAACTGAGTAAGAAAAGTAAAAGCTTATGTTGAGTGCCTAAGGTACTCATTATTAAATGCTAGATTTGTCTTTTTATTAAACTGACATTTTATGGATATCGTGGGAATAGCTTAGGGATTATCCCTGAATTAATTGCTGATTCTCAAAGTAATTAATTAACCCGGGCCACACTATGGAACCCTTTTCATTTATCCTGCTGGAGCTGGCAGTCATTATCGCTATGGCAGCTCTTGGGCGCGGGCTTGCGCTTCGCTTTAATCAGGCATCAGTTCTAGGAGAGTTACTGATTGGTGTACTGTTAGGTAATATTGCCTACTGGTTCGGAAATCCCCTGGCAACAGTTGTAATGCATGCAAGTGATGCACAGAGTCTGGTTGATGAAGTCTGGTTAACCGGTGTCAGTATTAACGATGCAGCAGAGAAAATTTTTACATCACAAGAACTTGCTAACGGGGTTCCCCATGAGCTGGTTAATATTCTGTCAGGTCCCCACACACCTGAATTATTATTAATGATTACAACACTCTGGTTGTTTTCAAATCTTGGCGTCATCATGCTGCTCTTTATGGTGGGTCTTGATAACTCTGTGGCTGAGATGGTGAAGGTTGGATCTCGTTCAGTGGCAGTTTCAATCATTGGTGTTATCGCACCATTCGCAATTGGCTTTCTGGTAAGTGACTGGTTGTTACCAGATGCATCAACGCCCACAAAACTATTTATCAGTGCTACTTTATGCGCCACCAGCGTTGGTCTAACTGCGCGTGTGTTAGAAGACCTCAATCGAAATAAAAGTAAAGAAGCACGGGTGATTCTCGGCGCTGCAGTTATTGATGATATACTGGGCTTGATCATACTCGCCATTGTTATCGGAATTGTTTCATCTGGCACTGTTCATATGGGCGAGGTTGCACGTATTGTCTTACTGGCATCAGCGTTTGTTATTGTAGTTCTGATGTTTGGTGAAAATAGTGTTGGTTGGCTTGTAATGCAGTTCTATAAGTTTTTTAATAAAATGCAGGTCAGATTATTATTTCCACTCGCGCTCGCATTTCTTATGGCCGCGTTCGCTAACTATATAGGCTTGGCTGCAATTGTTGGCGCTTTTGCCGCCGGCTTGATCGTTAGTGATAATCATTTTGGTGGCGATAAGTCGCCTTCTACTCAGGAACTTATCAGACCTATTCAGTCATTGTTCGCTCCCGTATTTTTTGTGTTAATGGGCATGCAGGTTAATTTGGAAACTTTTCTTGAACTCGAAACAATTTGGCTCGCAGCTGCTTTTACGGTTGCCGCAATTTTAGGCAAACTATTTTCGGGCTTACCAGCGGGAAAAGGTATTGATCGTCTTTCCGTTGGTATTGGTATGATTCCCAGGGGTGAAGTTGGTTTAATCTTTGCCAGTATTGGTAAAGGCCTGGGTGTAGTGAACGATTCTGTTTTCACTGCGGTTGTCATTATGGTGATTGTTACCACATTAGTAACGCCAGTTATGCTTAAGTGGTCGTTGGAAGCAAACAGTAAAAGCTGATTAAATCATAAAAGATTGAGTAATCTGCTAATGATTTTTTACCACATATACATGCTTGTTTAAAATTTGCAATGAGAAGGATTCTAAGCAAGATGCCTGGGGCGCTCTATAAGTTTTAAAGTTCTTGCTTAGACACCCGCTCCATGTTTTTTACCTAAATAAAAAATATAAATCGTAAATAAAATATTCAGGTTTTTGATTTTATTAATTATGGGTGTTCTATATTCTTTTACGAATAAGTGGGAGCTCTCTAGTCTGGCACTATTGATTTTGTGGGTTTACTTTTCGACCCTCTATCAAGTCCCGCTTGATCTGGATGGCTTCGGCCACAAACTCGATAAAAGCTCGCACACGAGGTGCATTCCGTAAGTCACCATGGGTCAGAATCCATAGATCGCCATAAGGATGAGACGTCCCGGGTGGCAGCCGACGCAGGCTGGTATCGCAATCACCAACGAAGCAGGGTAACAGGCTCACCCCAAGCCCTTCTCGAGTGGCAGTAGC
>Ga0316205_10002819_pt1 | contig 17324 bp, 15 predicted proteins | sample 3monthpyrite_MG_FD_204941 | JGI IMG/M metagenome (GOLD analysis project Ga0316205, IMG submission 204941) | Microbial mat bacterial communities from mineral coupon in-situ incubated in ocean water Damariscotta River, Maine, United States -... | ecosystem: Environmental > Aquatic > Marine >... | reverse complement strand
TTGCACCTTCCTTAGTCGTGAATAGAACAGTATCCCATTCAAAGTAGTGCATTACACCATACACAAATACCAGGAACATCAGTGCTGGTAAAACAATAACTTCACGTGATAACCATGAGGTGCGCCACTGTGAGGCAGCACGCCAGGCCCGCTCAGGACGTCCGAGATGGAAGAATGATGCGATGAGACCACCAATTAAAAATAACATCACGATGATCGCACCATTACCATAAAACTCAGTACTGTCCTGGCTAGGTAGTAATTCAACTGCGGCATAACTCTGTCCGGTGATCAAAGCAAGAAACAAACCCTGGCCGGCGCCGATTAATGTTGTTAAAAATATTACGCTAAATGCTGGATGCATACTAAATTCCTCGTTACCAACTGGTGCTGTCGTCTAATGTTGGGGCGTCTACTGGAGCACTTGGTCCACGCTCTTCTTTCTTCAATGGATTATCTGCGCGCTGTAATTCATCTTCATGGATATTCATACGCGTCTTACGTCGTGGCAGATAATGGTTCGCAGGCTTTGTGCCCCATTCAGGCATAAGCTGATAACCACCTTCTTCACGAATAGTGACCGAGACATCTGATTCGGAGTCATGAACATCACCAAATAAACGAGCATTGGTAGGACATGCCAATACACAGGCTGGTTTACGTTCTGACTCTGGTAGTTCCTCGTCGTAAATACGATCGACACACAGAGTACATTTTTTCATGACTTTCTGTGTCTCATCAATTTCACGTACGCCATAAGGGCAGGCCCATGAGCAGTAACGACAACCTATACACTTGTCATAATCAACTAAAACAATGCCGTCTTCCTTACGCTTGTAACTGGCACCCGTAGGGCAAACAGGTACACAGGGTGGATCTTCACAATGTAAACAACTCTTCGGGAAGTGAAGTGTTTCTGTCGCAGGGAACTCGCCAATCTCGTAAGTTTGTACGCGATTAAAGAATGTACCAGTAGGATCTTTGCTATAGGGATTCTCATCGGTCATGAAACCCGCAGAGCCTGACGTGTTCCATTCCTTACAGGAAGTTACGCAGGCATGGCAGCCAACGCAGACGTTTAAGTCAATGATTAATGCTAATTGTGTCATCTGTTCTAACCCGCCTTCTTCTTAAACATACCCGCAAAGTACTTCAACACTTTGCCGGTCTTACCGGTACCGGGTAAGGCTGGCATCTCATCAAATTGCGGATAACTGGTTTTATCTTCGTCTTCAGCTGCCGGATAAATACGAACGCGTACGTCATACCAGGCGGCCTGTCCGGTATTTGGATCGGAATTAGAAATATGATCACCCGCTTCATGAGCTGGTAGCTCTTCACTGATGACGTGATTTAACAAGAAACCTTTTTCAGATTCATTGGCATCTTTATCTAAACGCCAGGCACCTTTTGACTTACCGATTGCGTTCCAGGTCCAGATGGTGCCAGGCTCTACTGATTCACTGTAACGGCATAAGCATCGCACTTTACCGTGCATAGATTCGGCCCACATCCAGCCACCATCTTTGATTCCAGCGGCGGAGGCAGTCTTGGGATGTACATACATAAAGTTATAGGTATGGATCTGACGTAACCAGGCGTTTTGCGAATCCCATGAGTGGTACATCGCCATCGGACGTTGGGTCACGGCATTGAGTGGATATTTATGCTTATCCGTTAAGTGGTTTTCCAGTGGTTCAAAATAAAATGGTAATGGATCGAAATACGTTTCAACACGCTTACGCAAATGCTCGGGTGGTTGTTTGCCTTCGCGTTTACCTTGTGCCGCAAGACGGAAATTCATCAGGATCTCTGAGTAGATATGGATGTTGATGGGCTCGGCATAACGTAACAGACGATGTTCCTGTGCCCAGTTTAAGTAACCGCGGTTCCAGTTACGCATGTACTGGTATGACTTAGGCATCTCATAGTGGAATACACAGTTGTTCTTCTCATACATTTCCCACTGGTTCGGGTTCGGTTCACCTTTCATGAACTTCTCTCCCCCCTTTCCACGCCAACCTGCCAGGAAGCCGATACCGGAGCCAGGCTCGGTTTCGAAGTTCACGATAAAGTCCGGATAATCACGGTATTTACGTGAACCGTCTTTGGCAGTGAAGGCAGGTAACTTTAAGCGTGAACCCAATTCGATCAGGACTTCCTGGAACGGCTTGCATTCACCGGTTGGTGGTACAACAGGAATACGAACGGAATCCACCGGACCATCGTATTCGGAAATAGGGCGATCCAGCATACTGATCGTATCATGACGTTCTAAATAGGTGGTATCCGGTAAGACCAGATCCGCATACGCAACCATTTCAGACTGGAAGGCATCGCAGACGATCAAGTATGGAATTTTGTATTCACCGTTTTCATCTTTGTCATTCAACATGTCACGCACATTGGCGGTGTTCATCGTCGAGTTCCAGGCCATGTTCGCCATGAAGATCATCAGTGTATCAATCGCATACGGATCCTGACGCCAGGCATTGGTGATCGCATTTTGCATCAGACCGTGTGCGGCGAGTGGGAATTCCCAGGAAAAGGCTTTATCGATACGTACCGGTTCGTTGTTTTCATCAACAAACAGATCATCTGGATCGGCTGGCCAACCCAGTGGCATGCCATTCAGTGGTGTATTCGGTTTGACATCATCCGGTGATTTCGGCGTTTTGGCGCAAGGCGGAATAGGACGAGGGAATGGCGCCTTATGACGGAAACCGCCTGGGCGATCAATCGTACCCAGGATAGTCATTAAGATGGTTAAGGCTCGAATAGTTTGGAAACCATTTGAGTGGGCCGCCAGACCACGCATAGCGTGGAAGGCTACCGGGTTACCGGTAACCGTGTCATGGTCTTTACCCCAGACATCGGTCCAGGCGATCGGCAATTCGATCTTTTCATCACGTGCGGTGATGCCCATTTCGTAAGCCAGGCGCTTGATGGTCTCTACCGGGATTCCGGTGACTTCAGATGCCCACTCTGGGGTGTAATCCTCAACTCTATCTTTCAATAACTGGAATGATGGTTTGGCTTCGCGGCCATCCGCCAGGGTGAATTCACCTAACAGGAATGGATCCGCATCTTTTGTCCGTGCATGCACGGCTTTATCTGAATTGCGGTCCCACCAGACTCGATCTTGAGGATCAAAACAGTCTGGGTCCTGGGGGATATCGGTGCGGGCAAACAGGCCAAAGTCATCGCTCTCTTCATCGGTACTGACCAGTTCAGCCGAGTTGGTGTATTGGACTAAAAATTCACGGTCATAGAGACCGGTACGAATCAGTTCGTGAATGATGGCTAAGAATAAGGCGCCATCGGTACCGGGTTTGATCGGTACCCATTCATCAGCGATCGCTGAGTAACCGGTACGCACTGGATTCACTGAGATAAAGCGACCTCCATTGCGTTTGAATTTGGACAACTCCATTTTCATGGGATTGGAATGGTGGTCCTCAGCGGTACCGATCATGACAAACAGCTTGGCGCGTTCCAGGTCCGGACCGCCGAATTCCCAGAAGCTGCCACCCATGGTGTAGATCATACCAGCGGCCATATTGACCGAACAAAAACCACCGTGGGCTGCATAATTTGGTGTACCGTATTGCTTGGCGAACATACCGGTTAAGGCCTGCATTTGATCGCGGCCGGTAAACAATGCAAACTTTTTCGGGTCAGTAGCACGTAGATGCGCAAGGCGCTCTTCCATAATGTCGAACGCTTCATCCCAGGAGATTTCCTCGAATTCGGCATCACCACGTTCACTGCCTTCTTTTCGACGCAAGGGTTTAGTGAGTCGAGCAGGTGAGTATTGCTTCATGATGCCCGAGGCACCTTTGGCGCAGATGATACCCTTGTTCAACGGGTGGTCGGGGTTGCCCTGGATGTAACGCACTTCCCCATCGCGCAAGGTTACCCGGATACCGCAGCGACAGGCGCACATATAACACGTGGTGTTTTTCGTTTCGATGCGGCCTTCAGGGGCCTGGAGCGGGTCGTGGACAACTGTCATGAGAACCTCATATTTCTATTTATTACAATAGGTTAAAACCTATTTGAGTAAAAGTTTTCTAATGCCATCACCAGGCTGGCACGAGTGCCTGATTAGGCAGGTTTGGCAATATAGAACTGTTCAGTATATAAGAAAATACTAATAAAGTAATATATTTATGGGATTTATGGATCCCCCAGCTAATGTGATATCCAGGCTAAGCTGGTGGACACAATATTAGACCAGATAGGTAAGCATGCTAGGTATCGGCAGATCTTAACGCGACTAAAAAGCAGCTGATGATGGAGGAGCTGATATGATTTTAGCGCCTTGCGTTGTTTGTCAGATCAACTAAGAAGTTTGAAGAAATCCTGTCTAAATTAATTAAAAAAAATTTATAAAATTACGATCCCTTAATGTTTACCAATAACGGGCTAGTTTATTTACGCGGTTCTTTTCTTAGTCAATTCAAAATATTGTTTATGGGATTTAATCCGATCTCTTTTCCATTTTAAAGTCTGTTAATTTTCCTAGAGTTTTTGTGTACAACAATGATCAGCCTGCGATGACCTTATTAAATATGACGTAGTTCACTTTTTTCTTAACTCTTTAAAATTACTTACTGATATAAATGATCATTTTTTTTAGATGGAGTAAACTTAATCAACTTCGTACGGAAGCGAAGACATAAATAGTCAAATCATAATTACACCAAGTCTATAAGAAAATAAGGATAAATTAATATTATATCGTTAATAAATCTGTAGGGGGCGGGCAGGTTTTAAAGGCATGGAGGTTATGTCATGGCTCGTAGTTTCAAATTACTTCTTTTATCTATCACGTTATCACTTTTCGCCACTAGTGCACTGGCTGTTGACCAGCAAGGTACAAGCTTGCTTTGGGCAGGTTGTGGTATCACTAAAAAGGCATTCATGGCAGAACTTGCCAAGGCCTATGAGAAAAAGACCGGTATCAAGGTCAACCTTAAGGGGGGTGGTGCGACCAAGGGCATTCGCAATGCTTCAAAGGGTGCAATTGATATCGGGGGTGCTTGTCGCCCGATTATCGATGGCCACGCTGAAGAGCGAAGTGCTTATCAAGTGCCTGTTGCCTGGGATGCGCTGGTTGTTATTGTTCACCCGAAGAATCCCGTTGATACCATCTCAGTTAGACAGTTGCAGGATATTTATACCGGTAAGATTACAAACTGGAATCAGATTGGTGGTTGGGATAAACCTATCGAATTATATGTCCGTCGTGGCAAGATCTCTGGCGTAGGCAGAACCTTACGTGAGTTAGTTTTTGCAAACTTTGATCAAAACTTTGCCGGTGCAAAACACATCGTACGATCTTCAGGGCCATTGGAAAAAGGGATTCAAACCAATATGCTAGGTTTAGGCACCACAGGTATCAGTAGTGCTAAACGCCGTAAAGTGAAAATACTGAAACTTAATGGCAAAGAACCTAGTTACGAAAACATCAAGAGCGGTTCATATGTATTGTACCGCCCGTTGTACCTTGTTACTAAGGGTCGTGCCTCAGCAGATAAAAAAGTGAAGGAATTTATTACCTTTGCTTTATCTAGAGAAGGTCGTAGTGTAATTAAGCGAGCCGGTTCAGTGCCCTATTCGGATGCCATGGGCCTGGTGATGAAACAGATTGAGCAATACGATGATGCGACTGATAAAGGCCTGCATCAGACTGCTGCAAAACGCTAGTCTGCACTTACATTAGCCAAGAGTAGAGAGGGGCCAATTGGCCCCTTTTTTAATGAAAAGATAAAGCACCAGATTTAGTCAACAATATCAATCGGTTACTTGGTGTTTTTCAGTCATTCATAAAACTTTATGTAAAGTTTTTTGTAAATTTTCCGACAATAAGTGGGTAACTAGTAAACTCTATGGAGTGTAGAAATGCACCGTTCGGCATATTATTTAATTTTGCTACTGACTATATCGTTCTCCACCGCAGGTGTTTCTGTGGCAAAACCTGAGGACTCAAGCATACTTTGGGCGGGTTGTGGTATCACTAAAAAAGCCTTTATGGCAGAGCTTGCCAAAGCCTATGAGAAAAAGACCGGCATCAAGGTCAACCTTAAGGGTGGTGGTGCGACCAAAGGCATTCGCAATGCATCAAAGGGTGCAATTGATATAGGGGGTGCTTGCCGATCCATTATTGAAGGCCACGCTGAAGAGCGAAGTGCTTATCAAGTGCCTGTCGCCTGGGATGCCTTAGTTGTTATCGTGCATCCCGATAATCCTGTTGATTCAATTTCATTGAGTGATCTGAAAAATATTTATCTGGGTAAACTCAAAAACTGGAAAGAGCTTGGCGGTCCAAACAAACCGATTGAGTTGTATGTTCGTCGTGGTAAGTTTTCTGGGGTTGGACGTACCTTGAGAGAACTAGTGTTTGCCAATTTTGATCAGGAATTTCCTGGTGCTAAATATGTAGAGAGATCTTCTGGTCCCGTCGAGAAAGGGATTCAGAAAAATGTGCTGGCTATTGGTACAACAGGTATTAGTAGTGCCAAGCGTCGTAAAGTGAAGATCCTGAAACTAAATGGTAAGGAGCCTAGTTACGAAAACATCAAAAGTGGCACCTATGTATTATATCGACCATTGTATTTGGTGACCAAAGGACGAGCATCTGCGGACCAGAAAGTGAAAGATTTCATAACCTTCGCTTTATCACGTGAGGGACGTGCTGTAATTAAGGCAGCGGGTTCAGTCCCCTATTCGGATGCCATTGGCCTGGTGATGAAACAGATTGAGCAATATGATGATGCGACTGATAAAGGTCTCTTTCAGACTGGCGCTAAAAAGTAGTATTAGCAGGAATCAATAAATAAAGGGGCCGTAAGGCCCCTTTTTATTTTCAACGGTATCTAATTTTAGTCATCTTAATATATTTACACTATATAAGTACTCTCCAAAGAAATGGCTAATCTTCTTTTTTCACCTGTGTGCAGCCTTGTTCCATGATCGGCATGTTTCTATTAGCAGCAACAAAACCTTACAATATATAAGTTAATAGGTAAAAATTGTAGGGTATTAAGCCTCAGCAGATAAGTTGAGGGTATAAATTATATGTATGGGGTGTTAACGCATACATTCTAGACGGTTAGTCCTTTTAGGGGTACTCTATGCCACCAAAATAATTCACAGGGCCTTCGATGGAGGAGGCTCGAGTATAACTAGTCTGAGGAAAACAACATGTTTGCGACCAATCCCTTTGCCGAGCTTTCGGTATCTTTTATAACGCCTGAAGTCATGCAGTGGTACCTCATTGTCATGGCTGTACTTGTCGCTGGCGGCACAATACTTGACATGATTCATAAGAAAAGTGCGAAGTACTTTTTTGCAGATTCAGAAAAAGCAAAGAAAAGCGCTAAGCGTACTGTCGGTACGGGTGAAAAAGCCGGTCTCGCGGTTGCAACACTAGCCAACGAAGTTTTAACGTCTGGCGAATTCCAGAACACGAAGCGTCGACTTTCACACATTTTAACCATGTACGGTTTCATTCTATTTGTTGCGACCACAATCCTGATGATCTTTGGTATTTCAACCAGTGCTCTCACCGCGCAGCTGTGGCATATCGGTGCAATCATGCTGGCCGTTGGTGGTTACTGGTTCTGGTTCTTCATCCGCGTTGATGTGAATTCAGAAGGTGTAAAATGGTATCAACTGCGTCGTGCGGATCTTTTCATTGTTTCTCTGTTAACAACAGCGACATTCGGATTAATCTGGTCTTATATGCAGTCTAAAGGTGGTAACGTTTCTGACATGGGTTTAACAGCCCTGTTCTTTGCATTATTCATCCTTGCAAACACAACGCTGTTTTCTACCGTATTGTGGTCCAAGTTCGCTCATATGTTCTTTAAGCCTGCAGCAGCATTACAGAAGCGTATTGCTAAGGCCGATGGTTCAAACCTGAACTTACCTGCGGATTACGATCTATCAGATCCAGCAGTACATGCAAGATTCCCGGATATCCCAACTTACATGGGTAAGAATCCACCTAACATGGGACCTGGTATCCGACGTGAACCAGCAAACCACTACTAAACATTAATTTAACTATTTCTATAAGAAAGAGAGAATATTATGCCTACTTTTGTATATATGACTCGTTGTGATGGTTGTGGACAGTGTGTAGATATCTGCCCATCCGATATCATGCACATCGATAAAGGTCTGCGTCGTGCTTATAACATTGAGCCAAACATGTGCTGGGAATGTTACTCCTGCGTAAAGGCCTGCCCTCACCACGCGATTGACGTACGTGGTTATGCTGACTTTGCTCCATTAGGTCACTCTGTGCGCGTGCATCGTGATGAAGAGAAAGGTGTTATCGCCTGGCGCATCAAGTTCCGCAACGGCAAGAAAGATATGGATCTTTTAGCGCCAATCACAACTAAGCCTTGGGGCTCAGGACATCCTAAGCTGTCCGAAGTAGCAGCACCAAATGACGAAGTGCGTAAGAGTGAATTATTGTATAACGAGCCTAAGTATGTCCGTATGGATGATGGTGGTTTACACACCCTGGAATCAAATGGCTTGGAAATTAAAGAAGGGGTTTACTACTAATGGGCTACAAGACAATTATTGAAGACGATATCGACGTCCTGGTTGCAGGTGCGGGCCTTGGTGGTACCGGTGCTGCGTTTGAAGCAAGATATTGGGGCCAGAACAAAAAGATCGTGATTGCAGAAAAAGCAAACATCGATCGTTCTGGTGCTGTTGCCCAGGGTTTATATGCGATCAACTGTTACATGGGTACCCGCTTCGGCGAGAACAACCCGGAAGATCATGTACGTTACGCGCGTATCGACCTGATGGGTATGGTACGTGAAGATCTAGCCTTTGATATGGCGCGTCACGTTGACTCGGCTGTACACCAGTTCGAGGATTGGGGCATGCCTATCATGCGCAACGAGAAGACCGGCGCTTACCTGCGTGAAGGTCGTTGGCAGATCATGATTCACGGTGAATCATACAAGCCGCTCGTAGCTGAAGCTGCAAAGAACTCAGCTGACAAGGTTTTCAACCGTGTCTGTGTCACTCACCTGTTAATGGACGAAGCCAAGGAAAACCGCGTAGCGGGTGCCGTTGGTTTCAACGTTCGTACTGGTAACTACCACGTATTTAAGTCTAAGACTGTTATCTGTGGTGCCGGTGGTGCGTCTAACATCTTTAAGCCACGTTCAGTGGGTGAAGGTGCAGGTCGTGTATGGTACGCACCATGGTCATCGGGTTCTGCTTACGGTCTTATGATTGAAGCGGGCGCGAAGATGACTCAAATGGAAAACCGTATCGTTCTGGCTCGATTCAAAGATGGTTACGGCCCTGTTGGTGCTTACTTCTTACACCTTAAGACTTATACACAAAATGCTTACGGTGAAGAGTACGAATCAAAATGGTTCCCAGCTCTGCAGGAAATGGTGGGTAAAGAATATCTGGACCCAGAGGCGTCTCACACGACTCACCGTCCAATTCCAACATGCCTGCGTAACCATGCAATCATCAGCGAAGTGAACGCGGGCCGTGGTCCGATTCACATGGTGACTATGGAAGCCTTCCAGGATCCACACCTAGAAGAGATTGGCTGGCATAACTTCCTGGGTATGACCGTTGGTCAGGCGGTACTTTGGGCTGCGACAGACGTTGATCCTAAGTATGAAAACCCTGAATTAACCACTTCTGAGCCATATGTAATGGGTTCACACGCTACTGGTTGTGGTGCATGGTGTTCAGGTCCTGAAGACGTTTCACCAGATGAGTATTTCTGGGGTTATAACCGCATGACGACTATTGAAGGTCTGTTCGGTGCGGGTGATGCGGTAGGTGGTACACCTCACGCATTCTCATCAGGTTCGTTTACTGAAGGTCGTCTCGCTGCTAAAGCAGCCTGTAAATATATCGATGACGGTAAAGCAGAAGGCATTCGTGTTACTGACGCTCAGATCCAACGTCGTAAAGAAGAAATCTACAAGCCAATGGAAACCTACACTGTAGGTCGTAACGAAATTGTTGCCGGTTCTGTTAACCCTAACTACATCAACCCACGTCAGGGTCTTGACCGTCTGCAGAAGCTGATGGATGAGTACTGCGGTGGTTTTGGTGTGAACTACATGACCAACGACAAGCTCCTGCACATTGGTCTTAAGAAGATGAAGATTCTGGGTGAAGATCTGGACAAAGTTGCTGCTGAAGATGTCCATGAACTATTACGTGCATGGGAACTTAAGCATCGTTTCCTTACTTCAGAAGCTGTGTTCCAGCATACGTTGTTCCGTAAGGAAACACGTTGGCCTGGTTACTACTATCGCGGTGATGCCATGAAGGTTGATGATGAGAACTGGCACGTACTGACAGTGTCTCGCCGTGATCCTAAGACAGGTGAGTACACGATGGAAAAAGCGCCTCTGTACCACCTTGTAGGTGACATCGAGGACAAAGACCTGGCTAAACTGAAAGCAGAAGGTCATCACTAAATAAATAAAGGGCAAATATAGGCCTGGTTGGTATTAACCATGGCAGGCCTGCCCAGATTTATTAGCGTTTAAAAAAAGGACTGACATATATAGTGTTGGTCCTTTTTTTATCTATTCCTTAAGATCTATTCAGGGCCTTGTTTACCTCGTTTTAGATCATATATAAAAGAACATTGTGTTTTTTTAATGGAGTTAGTTAGATGAATATTATTGAAAAAACAGATGAAGAGATTTTAGAGCTGGCTCACCCTATGTGGGCGGATCTGGTCAAATACTCTAACGAAGGAAACTACGGTGCGTTTACTAGACAGTTTTCCAGTACGTTGATGAAGGGTGCCAATGAAGTCGAAATGGGTAAGCAGTTTGCGAGAAGTGAGCTTACGAAAAACCTGTCAGACGATTATACCTATCTTGGTATGATACGTCGTGGTGAACATGTCACGGTTCTTTATAAAGTGATTAATAAGAAGGACAAGGGCGAGTGGCTGGGCAGACTCGTGCTGGGTTATGAAAAAGATAAAGTAAAAATTTTTGGTTGTACCCTCTTCTAAGTTTTGGGTTTTAAAACAGGGGTTCTATGATTAGGGCACTAAAACAGGTTTTTAAGTTATGTCAGATACAATTGAAGACGAAAAATTCGTTGAACTAAATTATAAGGTCGTCGACAACAAAACCGGTGATGTACTTGTCACTGTGGATTATCCCCTGGGTTACGTTCATGGTGTCAATGATGTGATGTCAGAAGAAGTGACCAAACATCTGTATGGTAAAAAAGTCGGCGATATCATTGAAGTACCGATTGACACTACCCAGTTATATGGTGAACGTGATGAGTCACTTGTGTTTACCGACAGAATTGAAAATGTCCCAGAGGAGTATCATCAAGTTGGGATGACCATCACCATGGAAAATGAAAAAGGTGAACCCAAAAATTTTATCGTGACTCGTTTTGACGACAAGACTTTAACCGTTGACGGTAATAACCCACTATGTGGTAGAGAGGTGACGTTCATGCTGGAAGTGTTATCTATCCGTGAAGCCACTGATGAAGAGATCGACCTTGGCGGTGCGGTTGGCGCAGATCCTGACCTAAACGAAATACTCGATCGGGCAGAATGAACTACTTCAAATGAATTACAGTCAGCCATACATTCTTTATCCTCTAAACCATGTACTGGAGCGCGCTATTGCGAGTTCTCTCGGGCTGCTTGATGAAGAAACACTGGAATTTGCTACACCTGACAGGAGTGTCCCGGTTGCAGATAATTTTCTGTTCACGCGTGGTAATTTTGAACAGCATAGCTTTAGTGCAAATATTTTCGAACCTTTACGCGATGCGCTTGAGGCATCCCTGACAGATGAATTCCGTAAACAGGATCCTATAGCCTGGGCTGATACACAGAACCGCCTGGGGAATGTTCTTGGTGCTATCGGACAACAGCTGCACGATGCTGAAATATTTCAAAAGGCTGTCGAGTGTTTCGAGCTTGCTCTGGAAGAAGTTAAGCAGGAAGATTCTCCGTTAGAATGGGCCGCAACGCAGGCGAACCTGGCGACGGCTTTGCAGGCTCTGGGGCGTCTCGAAGCAGACGCAAAAGTACTGAATCAAGCGATTGATGCCTATACGGCAGCGTTATTGGTATACACGAAAAAAGAAACCCCGGAAGAGTGGAAACTGATCATGCTGCAGCTGGGTATGACTTTCCATGAGCACGGAAAACTTCTTAAGGGTAACCGACAATTCCAGAAAGCCGTAGTGGCCTACAAAAATGCAATTGCAGAGCTGGATGCTGACAACCACCCGGTTGAATTGTCAGCGGCCCATAATAATTGCGGGGCGGTGCTGCTTAATCTGGCGGAGTCGGAACAAAACCCTGAACGTTTTGAAGAGGCAGCAAGATCTTTTGAGACTGGTTGGACAGTCTGCATGGAACAGCAACGTCCTGTACATCTGTCTGTGCTCTGCAGGGTAAATAAGGCAGCTGCAAGAAGTGAACTGGCAGTGCTAACAAAAGATACAAGCCTTGCTGATGAGATGGCCGATGAGTTTGAGTTGATTATCGAATGCTTTCCGCATGCACTTCAACCGCTCTGTTTAAAGCGTTGCCAGGATCTGATGGGCAAGATGCGAGAAATGGCCGAAGCGGCTTGAGCATGGAAGAAAAAAAGCGAGACCCGAATAACCCATGTCTGTTTTGCACTGATCCACGTGGAATATCACTGCAGAATGAGCTGGCCTACAGCGCCCGTGACACCTACGCGGTCAGTCCGGGGCATTCTGTTGTGGTCCCGAAACGCCATACCGCCGAGTTTTTCGACCTGACAACGGAAGAAATAGCAGCCTGTATGGATCTTATTAATGAGGAGAAAAAACTTATTGATAAGGAGTTTAAGCCAGATGGTTATAATATAGGCGTTAATATAGGGCCAGCGGCAGGACAGAGTATTTTCCATGTCCATATTCACATCATCCCGCGCTACAAGGGTGATGTCGAGAATCCCCAGGGAGGGGTGCGGCATGTGCTACCGAAGAGGGCGCATTACAAGCGCAAATAATGTATAATTTCGTCAGTTTACTGGGAGGGACTGACATATTTGTTTATATTCCTCCCGTTATTGCAAAAATTAAGGAGCTAATATTATGGGTGAATTTACACGACCTAAGGTGCCTGAAGGCGTAACAGAGTTTGTGACAACAACACAGAAAGAGATTGTACCTGGAAAGTTTCATGTTGGTTACACAACCACATGGAAGTCTTTCCAGAAAGAACAGCCATACCAGACTCCAAAGAAGCCATAAGCTTAAGCTGATTTTGGTTTTTAAAAGCACGCTAATAGCGTGCTTTTTTATTTAAGCTTTAGATACGTTGAGATAGTTTGTAATCAACATTAAGAAAAGCGCCGATCTCGGCACAGAACTTCGTAACCCTGGAACCAAACCCCACATCGGGGCAGCTCTCATCTTTGTCGACAGACAGTTCCAGTTCCACACTAATCCTCGGTGAGAGATTGTGGCTTTTACAAACCTCAATAATTTTATCTTTTGCTGGTTCAATTTTTTTCAGGATTTCATCATCAATCAGTTTGTAAATATCAATTTCCTCATCGTCGGAAGTGATCGTGTCCGTTGAAAACTCCCAGGAACTGATCACGGGCTTGTCCAGTCCACTTTGTGCACCGTCAGCGTTGATTGAGGTGGGTTCTATACCAAGATGACGCGTAATATCATCGGGATGAAAGTGATAACCAACCAGCCCAAAGTAAGCCCGTGCTTTATTCGATGCCAAGATAATATCCTCAATAATTACCAAAAAATGTGGCCAAGGATTATAACGCATAGGTTTATTAAATGTCGTTACAGCTGAGCTACTGTCTGTGATCTTAATTAATTCCACGCTATTACCCTGGCTTTTGACAGGTGTGAAAATTTATAGATGCAATTTTTTATAGCGGAATCTCCTCTTGTATGTTCACTGAAGACCATTAGAATCAGCGAATGGGAGAATCTATTCAAACTGCGGTTACTCGCCAACGCATGTTGCTCAGCAGTCGCCTGGCCGATCGCATGGAAAAACTCGCCAAAGAATGCCAGCGTGCCTGGCCGGATCGTGAGGCTCTGGAAGCCTGCCTCCTCAATGGGCTGGAGATCTTGCCCTATTGTAAGTACCTCTATGTACTGGATGACAAGGCCAGGCAGATCACCGCTAATATCGCCCATAGCGGCCTCATATCAGAGAACTTCGGCCGGGAACGTGCTAGCCGACCATACATGAAAGAGGCTCTTTCTGGCGCCCATTTCTCCCTGTCCGACGCTTATATAAGTCGCAATGTAAGGCGGCCCTCGCTGACCGCCATTCAGCAGATAAAGGACGAGCAGGGCCAGCTGCTGGGTTATCTGGGGTCGGATTTTGACCTGCGCGAGTTGCCCCTGACCCGCGAGCTCTATCAACAGCCCGAGCAGTGGGTGCAGATGAAAGGCGACCCAGCGATTCGCGGTGGTCTGTTCCTGCAGCAGCGCATACAAAGCGCGATGGACGAACGCATCGAGGAAGTGCTGGACCTGATATATGAGCTTATCGAGGTGCATGGGGTGTTTCATGCCAAGCTGCATTTTTCCAGCTCACGGGCGACGCTCTGGTTGATGGAGGACCCGTATCGCTACAACATACTAGACATTGATGACCTGACTGACCCGGGTATCTGTCTGGCCTGGGCGAGGTGTGCCTACCCTGAGGATGCAGTCATTCCCGTGGAGCGGGTCAGGGACGTGTTTCGTACTTTTCGTGATTTACGCTTCATGGACGAAACCATTTACCTGCGTGCCGGTTCCCTGAATATCTTCAATGGTATGGTGGGGCTGAATTTTTCCTGCGATGGCTCACACTACATGCCCTGGGCAGAATTCCTGGACAAGAATATGGGCTTCTGGCTCGGATCGGATGAGATGGTCATTGAGGAGTAGGCCAAATACAGGCGTCGCAAAACACATAAAAAAGGCGCATCTGTTTCCAGATACGCCTTTTAACGGCAACCTAAAATCTAAGTATCACAGGCTCTGATAATACTCAATCAGGATCTGAGCCACCTCAGGACGTGAGAACTCTTTAGGTGGTGCAATACCGTTACCTAACATCTCACGCACCTTGGTACCTGATAATAGAACAAAGTCCTCTTTTTCATGATCAGGTGCTTCACGCATCATCACAACTTTATTCAGTTTCTTCGACCAGGCTGTATGGTCTGCCTCAAAGATTTCGATCTCCATCGCGCCAGCAGGCACTTCTTCCTGGAAGATGGTCTGGGCATCAAAGGCACCGTAGTAGTCGCCCACACCCGCGTGGTCGCGGCCAATGATGAAGTGGGTGGCACCCATATTCTGGCGGAAATAGGCGTGTAAGACCGCCTCACGTGGGCCAGCATAGAGCATATCGAAGCCATATCCGGTCACCATGGCGCTGTTAGGTGGGAAATACAGCTCAACCATTTTACGGATTGCGGCATCACGAACCGGTGCAGGGATATCGCCTGGTTTCAGTTTACCCAGCAACATGTGGATGACCAGGCCATCACAGCCCAGGCGGTCCATAGCGATGTGACATAGCTCTTCGTGGGCCAGGTGCATAGGATTACGGGTCTGGAAGGCAACCACTTTCTTCCAGCCGTGCTCCTGAATTTCATTACGAATCTCAACCGCGGTACGGAAGGTATCCGGGAATTCAGTCGCAAAATAGCTGAAGTTCAGGACCTGAATAGGGCCAGAAATAGCCGTGCGACCCTGGGTATTAAAGGCATTTACACCTGGGTGCTCCATATCATCTGTGCGGTAGACCTTGTCTGTCATGACTTTCATCTGGTCATCAGAGACTTGTTCGATGTTCTCAACATCCATTACTGCCAGCACGGGATTGCCATCGACATTGGGGTCACGCAGCGCGATGCGTTTGGCATCGCCAATCGCGTCAGCATTTTCCAGCAGACACAGTACTGGGACAGGGAAGAATGAGCCGTCAGTCAGAGTCATTTTCTCAGCGGCACCCATGGCATCAGCAATATTCATGAAGCCTTTCAATGGGTTAAAGTAACCACCGGCCATCATCACGGCATTACCGGCAGCTTGTGAACTGATCACAACCGAAGGCAGAGATTCTGCTTCTTTGCTCAATTTTTCATGTTCGGCAGTGTCGTAAACGAACAATGGATTTAGCTCATCAGAGCCAATTGGTTTAATCATTCTAATTTCCCTCAAAGTTAGGCACCCCTGTGGGGCACTATATTTCTAAAATTCGGTACTGCATATTGTCACCGCGCTTTGTACATGCGCAAAGGGAGCCAATCTCATCAGGCTGCCTGAAATGGGCTGCAACTATACAACACTCTATTCCGACTGAATAATAGGGAAATTTATGAGGGTATAGAATCGCAGCAGAAATCATCATTTTATAGGCTATAGATTTAGTAGGGATATATATATTAGGATAAAGGGCAGGTTAATTTGTATAACTAATAATATTTAGACCTACAAATGTAAAAGCACCGTTTGTGGGAGATATAAAATAATAATTTCCGGGGGGAAATTCATGAAGTCATTTATTGTGCTACGCACCATCCTGTCGTTTGCGTTTTTGTCTTTATTTATCACCGCATGTGGTGGTGGTGGCGGAGGGGGTGGCAGTAGTGATCCTTATTCGCTTTCGTCCAACTCCGTTAGTTTTGATGCAGCAGAAGGAGGTTCGGCGCCGGCTTCTCAAGTCGTTACGGTAACTGTAAATAGCGGTACGGTATTTGTAGACGTAGTCGAGAGCAGCGCTTACTTCAGCACCTCGTTCACACTTACTGGCCCGACGACGGGTGATATAACCATTACCCCAACTTCACCAACCATGGCGCCAGGCCAATATAATGGTTCGATTACGGTATATGGCTGTAGCGATTCTTTATGTAATGCACAGGTTGCCGGTAGTCCTAAAACTATCAATGTCACTTATACAGTCACGGCTTTGAATGTTTCACCCACGTTCCTGAATTTCTCCTTGCTGGAAGGTACGGCTACAGACTTACAGACAGTTGATTTTGACTTTACGGGCTCTGCTTCTGGTTGGAATGCAAGTGTTGCACCGGGTACCGGTACGTCCAATTGGTGGTCACTCTCTACCACATCCGGGATTTCGCTTCCTGCGCAGATAGGTGTAACAGCTGATGCAACGGGTATACCTGTAGGTGTACATACTGCTACTTTGAATATCAGTGTTAATGGCGCAACAAAACCAGTCGCTATGACCCTGGTGGTGAATGCGCAAGCGGTTAACTTTGTCTCTCCCTATGTAGCGACAACCA
>Ga0316205_10002818_pt1 | contig 17329 bp, 25 predicted proteins | sample 3monthpyrite_MG_FD_204941 | JGI IMG/M metagenome (GOLD analysis project Ga0316205, IMG submission 204941) | Microbial mat bacterial communities from mineral coupon in-situ incubated in ocean water Damariscotta River, Maine, United States -... | ecosystem: Environmental > Aquatic > Marine >... | reverse complement strand
CTCAGCGTCAGATGCCTCGGCGCCGAAATGGTCAAAATTCACATACGCCCCCTTCGGGATCACCAAAATATGCTCCGGCGCTTGCGGCGCAATATCGCGAAACGCGAGGCAATGCTCGGTCTCCATCACCGTCGAATTCGGAATCTCGCCGCGCAGGATTTTCGCAAAAATGTTTTCGGTGTCATATACATAAGCCATCAAATACCCTTACATCAGGTCGTGTTTTGCAAACAGCGTCTTCAGGTCGGCTTCCGGCCGCGCGCCAATATGGCTGATAATTTCTCCTGCCGCCACACAGCCCATCCGGCCCGTGGTAAAGGTATCATAGCCGTTCAGCTCACCATAGAAAAACCCGCTGGCAAAAAGATCGCCCGCGCCGGTCGCATCAACCAAATGCACAGGGTCTGCGGGCGCGTGTGTCTCCACCCCGTCGCGCCAGATATAAGCGCCATTGGCCCCCACGGTGCAAACCACGGTATCAACCTCGTCTGCGGCCAGCCGCAAAGCAACGCTCAGGTCGTTGTCCTGATACATGGCCCGCAGCTCGTGCTCGTTGCAAAATAAAAGATCCACATGGTTGTTAATCATCTCGCGAAAAGCGTCGCGGTGCCGCTCCACGCAAAACGGGTCCGAAAGTGTGAGCGAAACCTTGCCACCCGCGCCTTTGCACGCCTTGATTGCCTTGTCAAAAGCCGCATGGCTTTCGGGCCCGTCAAAGCGATAGCCCTCAAGGTAAATCCACTCGGCCTCTGCCATCATCGTTTCGTCAATATCATCCGGTGTCAGAAATTCCGAAACCCCGAGATAGGTGTTCATCGAGCGTTCCCCGTCAGGGCTGACCATCACCATACAGCGGCCGGTTTCAGCCTCATGGTCCTCCGGTGCCAACGGCACCTCATAGGTCGCCCCCTGCGCCCGCATATCATGCACAAAAATCGCGCCAAGCTGGTCATCTTTTACCTTGCCGACATAAGCCGTGCGCATCCCGAGCTGCGCTATACCGGCAATGGTATTGGCCGCTGATCCGCCGGAAATCTCCTGCGACGGGCCGGTTTTTGCATATATCTGCGTGGCGCGCTCAAGGTCGATCAAGGTCATAATGCCCTTTTCGATTCCGTTTTCCACAAGGAACGCATCCTCGACATGGCTCAATACATCGACCACAGAATTGCCGATTCCAACGACTTGATATTTCTTGCTCATAGGTTCTTATCCTCAGATTCGCAGAATTCCGCGATGATACAATTTGTGCAAACCGGCTTACGCGCTTTACATATATAGCGCCCGTGCAGGATCATCCAGTGGTGCGCGTGCATTTGGAATTCCACCGGAATATTATCTTCGATCGCCCGCTCGACCGCGTCCACATTTTTGCCCACAGCAATGCCGGTGCGGTTGCCGAGCCGGAAGATATGGGTGTCTACCGCCTGCGCCGGAAAATGGCACCACATATTGAGCACCACATTGGCGGTTTTGCGGCCCACGCCCGGCAGGCTCACCAAGGCGGCGCGGCTGGTGGGCACCACCCCGCCATACGCCTCAACCAGTATCCGGCTGGCCTTGATCACGTTCTTGGCCTTTTGCTTATAAAGCCCTATGGTCTTGATATGCTCAATCAAGCCCGCTTCGCCAAGCGCCAGCATCTTTTCCGGTGTATCCGCCACCTCGAAAAGCGCCGCGGTGGCTTTGTTTACACCCTTGTCTGTTGCCTGCGCCGAAAGCGCCACGGCCACCACAAGCGTATAGGCGTTCACGTGGTTCAGCTCCCCCTTCGGCGCCGGCTCACTGGCGCGAAACCGGCTGAAAATCTGGTGAATCGTGTTATAATCAAGCTGTTTTACCATGGGCCTAGTTGCCACGCGCACTACTGCAAAATCAAGGCCAAACATTGCGCAAGAAACGGGTGGCGTGGGGCGAAACCAGCGCTATGCTGATCCCATGGAAAAAGACCCGTATCACTTCGCCCTCATTGCCCGCGCCATCACCTATATTGATGCACATGCAGAGACGCAGCCTTCACTGGCTGAAATCGCCAGCGAGATGGGGCTTTCCGAGGCCCATTTCCAGCGGGTCTTTCGGCAATGGGTTGGTGTTAGTCCCAAAAAATATCTGCAATATCTCACCCTCAATCAGGCGCGAAATATGCTCGCCAACCGCCATACTGTGTTTGACACCGCCCTTGCCACCGGCCTCTCCGGCCCCGGGCGGCTGCATGATCTGTTTGTGCGCTGGGAGGCAATGACACCGGGAGAATACGCCCTGCGCGGCGCGGGGCTTACCATCTCTTACGGCTGGTTTGACAGCCCGTTTGGAGACATGCTGGCCCTCGCCACCGCGCGCGGCATTTGCGGCCTTGGCTTTGCCAATGATATCGGCCGCGACGCCGCCGAAGAGGATCTGTTCTCCCGCTGGCCAAATGCAATCTTCACCCACGCCCCCGAAGCCCTGCGCCACTGGGTCGAGGCCACGCTTACCGGCCAGGGCGAAGCACGGCTGCTGCTTTCCGGTTCGCCGTTGCAGATCAAAGTATGGGAGGCCCTGCTCGCCATTCCCTCGGGCCATGTGACAACCTATTCCGACATCGCCACGAAAATCGGAAAGCCCAAAGCAATGCGGGCTGTCGGCACCGCGGTTGGCCGAAATCCGGTGAGCTGGCTTATCCCGTGCCATCGCGCGCTGCGCAAGTCGGGTGCGCTTGGCGGATACCATTGGGGCCTGCCGGTAAAACGGGCGTTATTGGCCCGCGAGTCAGCGCTGCTTGATGCGGCTGGCTAGCGCTCGGCAATCCTTCGCCCATTTTCGCCCGCAGGCGTTTTTTCCTCGCATTTCCAGATAGACACCCTAAATATAAAGCGTATTTAACGCCAAATGATTTTGGCAATATAAGAGAGGTGTTCTTATGGCATTTATTAAAACTCCGATTGTAATCGCGATGGTGGCAGGCCTTGGTGTATCAGGCTGCACCAATCCCGATGGTTCAACCAATAACGCCGGCACCGGTGCGCTGGTAGGCGCGGGTGCGGGGGCTGCGCTTGGTGCAGCTGTTTCGGGCAATAGTGGCCGCGGCGCGGTTGTTGGCGGCATTCTGGGTGGCCTGCTTGGCGGCGCCATCGGTGACGATCTGGACCGTCAGGAAGCGGCGCTTCGCAGTGACATGGGCGGCTCCGGCGTGTCCATCGTTAACACCGGCAGCCAGCTGATCGTGACCCTGCCCGAAGCCATCACCTTTCCCGTAGATAGCGCGCAGCTTAGGTCCAGCTTCATTGCGTCGCTTAATGCTCTGGCAAGAAACCTGCAGCAATACCCGAACACAACCGTTGAAGTTGTCGGGCATACCGATTCGACCGGTGCCGCCTCCTACAACCAGCAGCTCTCCGAGCGTCGCGCGCTCAGCGTTCGTTCTGTATTGCAAAATGCCGGTGTTGCCGGAAATCGCCTCAGAGCCTTCGGCCAGGGGGAAACCAACCCGGTCGCCTCCAACAGCACAGCCGCCGGTCGGCAACAAAACCGCCGCGTAGAAATCTATATTACGCCAAACCGCTAGCAGGCGGCAGCGCGAAAGCTTTGCCACCTTCGGATAGGCTTCCGACCCTTGGTTGCGGGGGATAACGGCAAGACAATAAAAAAAGGCCCGGCATATCGCCGGGCCTTTTTTGTGTCAGTTTAAAACGCTTGGTGCAGCTTGTCGCCAACATCTTTGATGGCCGTGTCGATCAGCGCATTGGCGTCTTTTGCTGCCATGCCTTTGCTAATCACGTCACGCGCTGCCGCAATCGCAACAGTAACCGCTTTGTCCTTAACCTCACGCACAGCCGCCACCTGGGCTGATTTGATCTGGTCTTCCGCTGCAGCCAAACGGCGCGCAATGGTTTCTTTCAGATCAGCCTTGGCCTGTGCCGCGATGGTTTCAGCATCGGTTTTCGCCTGCGCCACAATCGCCACCGAATGTTCGCTAACCTCTTTGCGCTTGCGCTCGTAAGACGCCAAAATAGTTTTGGCTTCTTCTTGCAAAGCACGGGCTTCGTCGATTTCGGAGCGAATATCGTCTGCGCGTTTATCGAGCAAATTGGTAACGATTTTCGGCACTTTAAGATAGAGCAGAACCCCGATGAAAAGCACAAAAGCGATGCTGACAACGAAATCGGTGTTGTTTAGCGAAAAGCCGGTTGCCGCCGCAAATGCAGGGCTGCCCGCCAAGAGCGCAACACCAGAAAGGAGAGATATATTTTTCATGTCGCTATCCTTTCATCCGTTGGGTTACAGCTTTGGTGACCGCTGCATCATCCGATACAGCCGGCATCAGCGCTGCTACAATTTCGCGGGTCGCGGCTTGTGCTACTTCGTGCACATTTTCAACAGCGCCCTCGCGAATCGCCGAAATGGCTTTCTCGGATTCTGCGGTTTTGGCCGCAATTTCCGCATCAGCTTTGGCAACAGCCTTATCCAGCTCTTTTTGAATTTCGGCTTTGGTTTCGGCCGCAATCGCCTGCGCCTCTGCCCGTGCCTCTTTCAGAGCGGCTTCGTAATCTGCTTCGGCCTGTTCGGCCTGCTTTCTAAAATCCGCTGCCTGGCTAATATAGTCGTTTATCACCGAATGGCGCTCTTCAAGAACCCCGCCGATACGTGGCAAAATCACTTTTGACACAATAAAATAAACCACGATAAGCGACAGCACGAGCCAGAAAATCTGGTTCGGGAAGGTGTCAAAGTTCAGCTGGGGCATGCCCACGGCTTCGCCAGTTTTCTCGACGGCTTCACCAACTGCTTCAGTTGTTGTATCAGATGCCATTGCATCCCCCATAAGCTAGTTGAACCATAGGCGACCCAAATCAGGGCCGCCCGATCTCTATAGGTTCAGAAGCCTACTGTGCATACATCAGCAGAAGGGCAACGAGGAACGAGAAGATCCCCAGCGCTTCTGCAAACGCGATACCAATAAACATGGTGGCTGTCTGGCCGGCAGCTGCTGCCGGGTTACGCAATGCGCCAGAGAGATAGTTGCCTACCACGTGGCCCACACCAACGGCTGCGCCGCCCATGCCAGTACATGCAAGACCTGCGCCGATCAGTGCGCCCATTTGTACGAGATCGCCTTCTACTGCCATTTTGTTGCTCCTTATAAAGAATGGCTGGAATTGAGTTCTAGCTTAGTGCCCCGGATGCAGCGCATCGTTGAGATAAACACAAGTCAGAATAGTGAAAACATATGCCTGGATAACCACCACCAGTAGCTCAAGGCCATAAACCGCCATAATCGCACCAATCGGGGCAATCAGGCCTATGCCGAGCGGGGTGCCCGCGGCCAGCACGGCTGCAAAGCCGGCAAACACTTTAATCACCGCGTGTCCGGCCATCATGTTGCCCGCCAAACGAATGGAGTGGCTAACAGGGCGCACAAAGTAAGAGATGATTTCGATGATCGCCAGTATCGGACGCAGCGCCAGGGGGGCTTCGGATATCCAGAAAATCTTAAGGAACTTGCTGCCGTTTTTAATAAACCCGAGCAATGTAACCGATGTAAATACCGCCATCGCCAGCACACCGGTTACGGCGATATGCGAGGTAACGGTAAAGCTGTAAGGCAATAGCCCCAGCACGTTGGTAAACAAAATGAGCAAGAACAGCGTCATGATATAAGGGAAGTATTTCAGCCCGCCTTCGCCGGTAATATCTACGATCATGCTACGCACAAAACTATAGATCATTTCGGCAACCGATTGCCCGCGAGACGGCACAACAGAGCGACCGCGTGTTGCTATAACCATCAGCAGCACAATTGCGGCAATCGCTATAAACAACCACAAGGTCACGTTTGTCGGCGTATACCATTGCACCGGACCATCGCCAAACAGCGGCTGGATCTTGAACTGATCCATGGGGTGGATATTCAGTGTTGCGCCTTCAACTTGTTCATCAACAGCCACGATATGTCCCTTTTTCGTGCGCCCGTTTCAGGGCTTTTTGTTCCGCAAGGCGTCCGCCTCAGCCTTTTTCTGGTAAGCCTTGGCTGTTTGGATCATCACCCGAACACCCGCCGCAAAACCCAGCAATGTACCTACAACCACAAACAAAGGCGCAAGCCCTGTCCAGCTGTCCAGCGCCAAGCCCAGTATGACCCCGATCGCCATGCCCGTGGTGAGCTCGACAATCATTTGCCATGCCGGGCCAGCCCCGCCATATTTCCCGCCATCGTGCCTCTTGCGTTCCGGCTCCGCCTGTGCGGCTTCCAGCTTTTCAGCCAGCGCCTTCAGGCGATCAGGGTCAGGATTTTCGCTCATCGCGCCGCGCCCCTCCAAATTCAACACAAGATTCCCGATGCACGGGATTTGGCCGCACAATATGGCTGAAAAACCTGCAAGTCAAGAAATGGTTTGCCAGAATAATTATTGATTAAATGGCTGTATTTATTGGCTTTAATCCGATAGTTTGCAATCCGCGCCTTGCAGCACCAAAAGTTTTTTAGCACCCGCAACATAGCAAAGCTAAACCGCCTGGTTGACCATTCGACCCCGCTTATGATAGTCAACAATATGGTTGATAATCCCAAAAACCCGCTTGATCTCGCCTTTGCTGCACTCGGCGACCAAACCCGTCGCGCCATCCTTAGCCAGCTCCTGAAACAAGATCTGACAGTAAAGCAGGTGGCCCAGACCTACGAGATGTCACTCGCGGCGGTGTCCAAGCATTTGCAGGTTTTGTCCCGCGCCGGCCTTGTGCGCCAAATCAAGCAAGGGCGCGAGAAAATCTGCCAGTTGGAGCCAAATGCCTTGCGCGCGGCCAGCCTCTGGATGGAGAGCTTCGGGTTTTTCCCCGCTGAATATCTCGACGATGTTGAAGACCAGCTCGACGCGCTCGGGCTGTCTCAGGTTTCCTGACGCAATATATCGGTCACCAACACCTGAATGGCCACCGGCCCCAGCACCTGCGCAGCGGCGCCATTTAGCGCCCGTCGCAGATCCGACATTTTTTCGCCCGTGGTAAAATCGCCATTAAAGCCACCGGTGTTGGCATGTCGAAATAGCACCTGCAAAAAGGCGTCCCGCAATTTTGGCTCACGGTCATACACATCGTTGCCGAACCCTGCCTCGACTTCGACCGAGAGCGAAAGGACAACCAGCGAGATCACTTGATCATTGCTCACAATAGGCACAATCATCTGCCGTTGCAGCGCCACATATTCCGGCCCGCTACCAGCGGAATTCGCCGTCGCCGCCGCACTGGTGCTCGCATTTGCGCTGTCGCCAGAATCCGCCGCGCCCGCGCTGCCGGCCAATTCCACGTCGCCGCTCGTGTCAGCATCAGGTGCCACCGCCACGTTATGGTCGGATTCCGCAGGTCGTAAAAACAGCCCTGCCCCGACGCCGCCACCGGCGCCGATCAGCAGCAATATTACCGGCAATAGTTTTTTCATCTTATCCGCCCCTCTAAAATGGCGCCAGAACTTCAAGAATCTGCTGGCCATAGCGCGGTGCCTGCACATCAGACACCATACCGCGCCCGCCATAATAAATCCTTGCACCGGCCATTTTGTCGTAGGTTATGGTGTTTTGGCGCGAAATATCCTCGGGTCTGATGATTCCGGTGATCTGCAAATCCCGCAATTCCGAATTCACCCGCACTTCCTGCGTGCCCCGCACCACCAGATGCCCGTTAGCCAGTTCTTGCACGACAGTGGCCGCCACCCGCAACATGATCTGTTCGTTTCGGTTAATGCTTCCTGAACCTGTTGTATTTGAGCTTGAGCTCAGCCCGACGGCAGGGTCGGTCACATCGCTGCCAGCCCATTCGTTAATCGCGGCGGGAATCCCCAGCAAATCAGCAATTGCCATATTCTCTCCGGCGCTGCGCGAACGATTGGTGCTGTTTTGCAATTGCGCCTGATCGTCAATGTTGATCACAACGGTCAAAATATCGCCGAGCCGCGCCGCACGCCGATCGCCAAATAGCGAGGCCGGCCCCGAGCGCCAGAGCGACCCCTGCTCATAAACTTCGCGACGCGGCGTAGGCGGGGCCACAGCCATTGCCGCCCGTTCTGCGGCGATATTGGCGGTAATGCCGGAATCCACCTCTGAAAGCTGTGGCCCCCGGCCCACTTCGCCCAACCGCTCAAGGCAGCCGGAAAGCAAGAGCATCGCCGCAAAAAGTATCCCTAATTTCATAAGCCAACCTCGATTATACCATCAGCGCCTACGCGCCCGAAAATAATGGTCTTGGAATCCATGTTCATCACTTGCACCCGCTCGCCAATGCCGGCCCGCTCCAGCACGCGGCCCTCCGAATAGATAGAAAGAGCGCCGCGCTGAAAGCGCATCACCACGTTCTGGTTGCGCTCCAAAATCGCGGCAGCCCCCAGCGCGTCGCGCATAATCACCCGGCCCGGATAGATATTCACCCGCGCCTCCAGCCCGATCACATCTTCGAGCGCAGCATAGGCCCCCAAAGTGTCAGCCTCGGCCAGCGCCACCATTTCAGCGGTTATGATGGTTTGCGCCCGTATGCCGCTCAGCGCGACAACGCTTTGGCCAAGCGCCGGCCCGCTGAGCAAAACCATTAAAAATACGAGCCTGCGCATTAGCGGATCTGCGTGGTTGCGCCGAGCATCTGGTCGGCGGCAGTGATCACTTTTGCATTTAGCTCATAGCCCCGTTGGGCTTCGATCAGTTCGGTGATTTCGCGCACCGCATCCACTGACGAGCCCTCCAGATAGCCCTGTCGCAGCGTCCCGCGCCCCTCTTCGCCCGCCACGCCAACCTGCGGTGCGCCCGAAGCATTGGTCTCGCGGTAATAGTTATTTCCCGTGGCCTCCAGCCCGGCCTCGTTGGTGAAGGTCGCCAAGGTGATTTGCCCGAGCAATTCGGGGTCGACCTGATCTTCAAACATGGCGTAAACCTCGCCATCAGGTGAAATGGTTACGCCGCGTGCACCGTCGGGAATGGTCATGCTTGGCACCACGGGGTAGCCCTCGGACGTCACCAACAGCCCGTCGCCGGTCATTTTCAGCGCGCCATCCCGGGTATATCCCGAGGTGCCCGAGGGCAGCTCGATTTCAATATAACCCTTGCCTTCGATCGCCATATCCAGCTCGCCACCGGTTTGGCTGCTGGCACCCTGCTCTACGTTCATCATCACCGCCGAAGGTCGCACCCCCATGCCGAGCTGCACGCCCACGGGCAGCACAGCCCCCGAGGCCGCGCTCACGCTTCCCGGTGCCTGAACCTGCCGATACATCAGATCGGCAAATTCGGCCCGCCTTGCGTTATAGGCGGTGGTGTTCATATTGGCGAGGTTGTTAGAAATAACCTCGACGCGCATTTGCTGCGCATCCATGCCGGTAGCGGCGATTTGTAGGGCGTTCATAATACTCTCCTATGCGCGTTGTCCAAGGGTTCGGGTCACATTCCGAATCCGTTCATCTTCATTTTCCAAAAATTTCATCCCCATCTCATAGGTGCGCTGCACCTCGATCATCCGGGCCATTTCCGTAACCGGGCTGACGTTGGACCCCTCGATAAAGCCCTGCAAAACGACCGCAGACTCCATGGCAACCGGCGCGTCTTCGCCGGGGTCAAACAAGGTGCCGTGTTGCCGCAAAAGTGCTGAATCGTCCTGCACCTCATAGATGCCGATCTGTGCCAGCGGGTTGCCGTTGGCCGAAACCGTGCCATCTTGTGCAACGCTCATATCAGCGGCATCAGGCGGAATAAAAATCGGAGCGCCGCCAACATCAAGCAAGCGCAGCCCGTCGGGGTTTACCATTTCGCCCTCGGTATTAAGGGCAAATGCGCCAGCCCGTGTCAGGCGGTCGCCCTCGGGGGTTTCGATCATAAAATAGCCGCGGCCCTGAAGCGCCAGATCCATCGGATTTCCGGTTTGCTTCATCGCCCCTTGCGACGGGTCAGAAAACCGCCCGCGCGCCGCCGCCATCGCAATTCCGCCGCCCTCGTTGGGCAGGGCCTTTAGCGTTTCGGTAAAAACCACGCCCTCGCGGCGGTAGCCGGAAGTGGAGAGATTGGCCACATTGTTGGCCACGACCTGCATTTCTTTCCACAGGCCGGTTTGGCGGCTCAGGGTTACATATCCGGCGGTTTCCATAAGCGCTCCTTACTGCCCGGCAATGCGGGCGATTATCTGATCATTAAAAAACGTCACGAGCAGGCCGCCGGAATAGCTCATCGACAACCAGAAAACGGCGACAATCGCGCCGAGCTTTGGCACAAAAGTCAGGGTCAGCTCCTGCACCGAAGTCAGCGCCTGAAACAAGCCAATGGCGAGGCCGACAACCAGGGCCACACCGAGCACCGGCGTGGCCATAACCAGCGCCATCCACAGCCCCTCGCGGAGCACGTCCATAAGCTCGCCTTCAGACATTATACCGGCATCCGCAAGATTTCCTGATAGGCTTCGACCACGCGGTCGCGCACGCTCACCGCGGTTTGGATGGCAATCTCGGAGGCGGCCAGCGCTTCGACAACGGTCTGCGCATCAGCCTTGCCGGTCAGCCCGGCAATGGCAGCGCTTTCACCGGCCTGCATGGTGGCCATAAAATCATTGGCCATATCGGCAAACAGGGTGCTGCCGCTGCTTTGCGGCCCTTCAGGGCGGGCAATATTCTGGGCGTTGGTATAGAGCTGTGAGGCTATGTGGGGGTTGGTTTCCATGGGTCAGCCTTTCTAGCGTCGCAGGAGTTCAAGGATCGAAGAGGTCATTTGACGGGACTGGTCAAACATCTTCAGGTTGGCTTCATACGAGCGCTGCGCCTCGCGGGCGTCGGCAATCTCGATCATCAGGTCCACATTGGAGCCTTGATAATATCCGTTTTCATCGGCCATCGGATGCCCGGGATCAAAAACCTGCGGCCGCTCGGCGCTGCTTAGCTGCACCGGGCCGGTTTGCACACGGCCACCATTTTCAAACATATCACTCACCGCTTCAAAGCTCATGACCTTGCGCTGGAAGCCGGGCGTATCTGCGTTGGCGATGTTTTCCGACACCAGCCGCAGCCGCGCTGCCTGTGCGGCCATGCCAGAGGCCGAAGTGGACATGGAAGAGCTTAAATCACTCATCGGGTTTCTCCCTTATTTGCGCCCCATACTGGTGCGGAGGATCTGTAAAGATTTTTGATAAACACCAAGCGCCAAATCATGCTGCTCTCGAATTTCGCTAGAGCGCATCATCTCGGCCTCCAGCGATACGGTGTTGCCATTGGGTGATTCCACGCCAAATGGGCTGGTGAACACGGTCTCGCTGCGGGCGCTGATTTGGCCCGTGCGGCTGCCGCGCATAGCAAGCGCATTTTCGGCTGCAAAACTATCTTCAAACGCCACCAAATCGCGGGCTTTAAAGCCGGGCGTGTCAGCATTGGCGATATTTTCCGCCACCAGAGCCTGCCGGTCGGTGGCATGGCGGGTCAAGCCGCTCGCCAACTGGAAAATTGTCATATTCTGTATCATTCGGGGCTTCTCCTCCGATTTCCTTGAACCAAGAATTAACCAGTCATGGTGAATAAAGGGTAACCAACAGCCGAGATGGATACAGTTTTATGCTTTTTGATTTTGCCCCGCTCACCAGCAAGCTCGCCGCGATTCGCCCCGTTACCCGCTACGGGCGGGTTATCGGGGTCGATAGCGGCTCGATCCGTATTGAGGGCCTTAGCCTGCATGCGCGGGTGGGCGACCAGATCACCATCGCTGCCGATGCTGGCGATAGCCGTGGCGGAGAAGTGGTGGCGCTGGCGCCCGACGAGATTCGCGCGATGTCATACGATTCGCCGCAAGGGGTGGCGATCGGGGATCTGGTATCGCTTGACGGCGTGAGCGGCGCCGCGGCCAGCCCCTCCTGGATCGGCCGCATTGTAGATGCCTTTGGCCAGCCGCTTGATGGCGCGCCGCTTTTTCAGGGCCTAAAAAGCGCCCCCCTTCATCGCGCCCCGCCGCCAGCGGCCCTGCGCCGGCGTATGGGGGCACGGCTCAACACCACAATGGGGCTGTTTAACACCATGCTGCCGCTGGCGCGGGGCCAGCGCATTGGAATTTTCGCGGGCTCGGGTGTGGGCAAAACCACCCTGCTGGCCGACCTTGCCAAAGGGCTGGAGGCCGATGTGGTGGTGATCGGCCTGATTGGCGAGCGCGGCCGCGAGCTACGGGATTTTGTAGAGGAAACCTTGGGGAAAGAAGGCATGGGCCGCGCTGTTGTGGTGGCTGCCACCTCTGATCAATCGCCCCTTATCAAGCGCCGCGCGGCCTGGATGGCAATGGCCACCGCCGAGGCGTTTCGCGACCAGGGCAAACATGTGCTCTTGCTGCTTGATAGCATCACCCGTTTTGCCGAAGCCCACCGCGAAATTGCGCTCACTGCTGGCGAAGCGCCCTCATTGCGGGCCTACCCGCCTTCAACCGCCAACCAGATCGCACAACTTGCAGAGCGGGCCGGGCCGGGCCCGCAAGGCAGCGGTGATATAACGGCGGTGTTTAGTGTGCTGGTCGCAGGCTCCGATATGGAAGAACCGGTGGCTGACATCACCCGTGGCGTGCTTGACGGCCATATTGTGCTCGATCGGGAAATCGCCGAGCGCGGCCGGTTTCCGGCGGTTGATGTGCGGCGCTCGGTGTCTCGCTGCTTGCCCGGTGTGGCAAATACCGGTGAAAACACCCTCATCAACCACGCGCGCCGCATCATCTCGGCCTATGAAAAGGCCGCGCCGATGATCCAGACCGGGCTTTACCTGCGCGGGAGTGACCCGCTGGTTGACGAGGCCATCGCCTACTGGCCCAAGCTCGATGCGTTTTTCACTCGTGGCGGCTTTGCCTGCACCAACGATGCCTTTATCGAATTTGCCAACCTGATGGGCCAAGCCGACCCAAATCACCTGCCCCAAGACCCGGTATTGGAAGCGCGGCAGCGTGATTACCCCGCCGGCTCGCTGGCCACAAAGGGCGAGCCCGCCCATATGCTCGACGTGCGCATCAACACCGAATCGGGCGAATAGGGCTTGCCCGCCTGCCCTTTCCGGCTATCCTGCTTTTATGGAACCAACTGACGCCAACACCCGCCGCGCGGTAAAACCTGTCGTGTGCTACCCCGATGCCACGCTACCAAAGCCCGAAATGGCGCTTTATAAAGCGGCGCGTAAAGGTGCCGCGCTGGTTGACGAGATCACTATCCCCCCGCGAGATGCCCGCTGCTTTAATGTTCCTGCCGGGCATTTCTTTCGGATTTCTTCAATTGAAGGCCCGCAGGTCGGAGACCTGAACCTCTGGAACGCCGATAACCTCGCCGAACGGTTTTACTCCGGCAAAACCCGCGCCCTGCACGGCAGCCATATTACCACCGGCCAGCAAATGTGGAGCGCATTTCCCTATCTGCGGCCAATGGCAACCATTTTGGAGGACACGCTCAACTGGTATGGCATCGATGAATTTGGTGGCGCGGTGCATGATGTAATCGGCACGCGCTGCGACCCTTATACAAGCCATTTGCTCAGCGGCGGGCATTATCACCATTGCTGCCACTCCAACCTGACGCGCGCCTTGGCCGCGCATAGCGGCATGGCGCTAAAACAGGCCGAGCGCCATGTTCATGATGTGCTCAACGTATTTATGTGCACCGGGTTCACCCGCGAAACCGGCCAATACTTCATGAAAGCCAGCCCGGTGCGCCCCGGTGACTATATCGAGTTTTTCGCCGAAATCCCGCTGCTCGGTGCGCTTTCCGCCTGCCCGGGTGGTGATTGCTCCTCCGAGCACTCAAGCGATACCGCCCCCTGCTTTCCGCTTTTGGTTCAGGTTTTCAAGCCCGCCGCTGGCGCCTTGGCAAGCTGGCATCCGCCCGCGCAAAACGGCTACAACCAGCGCCACAGCGATTAATCTTGCGCCCTGCGGTGCAGGATCAAGAGCTCAATGCGCTTGAGTTCGCGCAGCACGCGGTCAGCCTGCATTTGCGGCATGAAGCTCAATTTCATTTGAGTCGCCATCAGCAAAATCACCCCGGCACTCAGGCCCCATTTGAGCGCAACCAACATGTCTTCAGCCACAAAAAAATGCCACGCGGCCCAAGCGCCAGCCAAAAACATAATGATCTGGGTCAGCATAATCACCCAAGAAACCCAGCCAAGCTTTCCGGTAAACATGCCCATCGCCAAAGGAAAATACCCCAGCTCCTGCGTGGATTTTACAATTTCGGCTTCCTGCTCGCTCAAGGCTTCCTTGATCAGTTCATCAATATCCGGCATTTTTATATCCTTCCAAATGCTTTTCGCGTTTCCTGTGCCATGACAGCGGCGATTTTAAGCAGCCTTCCGGCAAACCAAGCGCAACCATAACGCAGTTAAAGGCATGAGGATTTGCGCTGCAAAGCCCTTTGCCCGCTTCACAGCCTATACTGCCGCATTTTGGCTCAATGGTTTTATTTATTTTTTGGCTTTGTGAGGATTAGGGCTGCCGCCAGCCGAAATCGCGTGTTTTACCTGAATTAACGCTGGTTAAACTGGGCAAAATTTGCGGCTGCGGCAACAGCGTTTTGCATCAGGGTCAGCGCCCCCATGCCTTTGGTCAGCGGGCCAGGGCCGCTATTGATCTGCTCTTGCGCAAAGAAATTGCGCAAGAGCTTGTCCACGTTTTCGGGGTTTTGAAACACATCCATTGACCGGCTGCCAAACACCCGCTCGTTTGCGTCCTGAAATATTTCGCGTTGGCGGTCCACATCAAGCGAGCCGATGCTGGCCGGCAGGCCCAGCGCCGTTTCAAATACCTCGCGCAGCGGCGTGTTGGCCATTAGCTGGAACCAGCCCACCGTTTCGGGGAATTCCCCGTTGGCATATTTGCCCACTTCGCGCTCAAGATTCAGCGCCAGGCGCATCGCGCTGTCAGACTCGCCAACCGCCTTTTCAAACTGCCGCACCTGATAAGCATCGGTAATTTTCTGGGCAAAGTCAGATTCGCCCACCCGCGCGCCACCTGCATTGCCAAAGCCGAAAGCCTCCGACATTTCGCGATAGGCAGTGTCGGTCAGGCGCAGGGCAAAAGCCCCGTCTGCCTCGCTGCCCTCCGCCAGCACCTTTTTGAAGAAAAACTTATCGGCAATTTTATCTTCCATGCCAAAAGCCCCGAGCGCCACTTTGAACAGGGTGAAATCGCCGATCAGGTCATCCACGGATTCTACTTTCGAGATGTTTTCCTTAAAATAAGCGAGCTCACGGTCAAGTGCGGGTGTTGCCGCAAAAGCCTCCATTTGGCTTTCCTGCGTCCGCTGCATAAAGCGCCAGCCGGCAATACCGCCAATAGGGGCTGAGGGGGTCATGTGTGCATCTCCATCAGACGGTCTTCTACCGGAAGAAGAAACCGCAGGAATTTGAGCGCCTGATAATCATTTTCTTCCTGCAAGTTCGATTTTGCGTCTCGAAGATGCGCGGTGCTCGCCGGATCAAGAAAAACCTGTTTGAGCTGCTCGATGCCTTGCAAAAGCTGCTTGCGTGCCTCGCGCGGCTCTGCCTCTCCGGCCAGCAAAAGCTGGGCAATATAGCACACACGGCGCACCGGTGTTGTGGCCTCGTCGGGGTGGATCGCATCACGCAGGCGCAGCACATTGGCTTTGGGGGTTAGCACATTGAGCCGCGTGCGCCGGTCTCCGTTTTCGATCACCGCGCCGTTGATCATAATGCGCTCGGCAGGGCGCAGTTTCAGGACCAGGCCGCTCATGATGCCACCTCCGCGAAGTTGTCCGCACAATCGCGCAAGCCGCGCATGATACTGGTGTTGATTTCCACCAGTATTGCCGGCTTGGCCTCGCCCGCCATTACTTTGCGGGTCTGATGATTGGTGAATTCGGTGAGGTAAAAAAGCTGGGCTCTGAGTGGCGCGGGCAGATCATTGCCGCTGTCGGCAACATCGGCCCCCAAAACCGTCCAGAGAAGTTGATTTTCGCACAGCGCCTCGGCAAGTTTTGCAAAAGGGTCTGTGTCTTCGTTCCAGCTCGCGATACGAGCCGTGACCTTGGAAAAGGCCTTGTATTCGATGCCCCGCGCCGTTCCGAGTTCCCGGGTTGGCTTAGCATATAGCGATTGCGCTAATACAGCGGTGTTCATGGGGTGTATCCTCCCACCCTGACCGGATTTTCCGGCGAGTTAACATGATTAAGTGGCGGCAAATCAGGCGGAGGCTGCCCCCCGCCTGTTTGATCAGCTTACCGGAACAGAGACAGAATGTTCTGCGGGGCCTGATTGGCGATAGACAGCGACTGGGTTGCCAGCTGCTGCTGCACCTGAAGCGCCTGCATACGGGCCGAGGCTTCTTCCATATTGGCGTCAACCAAAGCGCCGATACCGATTTTAAGCGAATCGGTGAGCTTGCTCACAAATTCGGATTGGGTATCGATGCGCGCCTGGCTGGAGCCAAAAGCCGCCGCCGCGTCGATCGAGGTCTGGATCAGGCCCTCGACATCTGCCAGTGCCTGAGCCGAGTTGCCGCCTGCGCCATCATCAACATTGATGCCCGCAAGGCCGGAAAGCCCACCGGTGCCAACCGAAACGATTTCAGTGGTCATGTTAACCGTGCCACCGCCAACTGCATTCGAAACAGTGATGGTATCCGAGGCCACATCAGCAGTGATAGAAGCGTTATCCATACCGTTGATTGCGGTGCGAATACCGTTGGCCACCACTTCTTCAGGCGCGCCTGCTGCAACATCTTCGGCGGTCACGACATAGGAAACTGTTTCAGCGCCAATGGTGACATTAAATGTATCACCCGCAGCCAAAGTGGCATCTACCACCACAATATCGGCGCTACCGGCCGCGTCAATAAAGGTAGACGCGGTTGCGCTTGTGCCGCCCACACCGTCAGAACCAGCAAGCGCGGCTTTTACGGCGCCCGCAGAGGTCGAAAGATTTTGCCCGGCAACCGCGATATTGGAGGCGGTCACACCGCCGCTTGAATCACGGTCAAGCGACGCTAGCACGTTAACCGATGCGTTGGTGCCATCGACCAGATTCAACCCGTTAAACTGGGCTGCATTCACCACCGAGCCAACCTGATTGCGCAATTCCGCAATATCTGTTTGCAGTTTTGCCTGATCGGCGGAAGGATCTTGCGCCGCTACAATTTTGGCTTTGATCTGGCCAAGCAGGCCGGTGATCGATTCAGAGGCTGTCCGCGCAACCGCAACAGATGCCGAGCCGGTAGCCAGCGCATCAGAGATGCCCTTGAAACCATCCACATCTGATTGCATGGTCTGCGAAATCGCCCAGATAGACGCGTTGTCACGCGCGGTATCAACCTTCCGGCCAGTTGATATCTGGCTTTGATTGGTGGCCAGATTTTTGTTGATGCTTTGCAGG
>Ga0316205_10002816_pt1 | contig 17331 bp, 16 predicted proteins | sample 3monthpyrite_MG_FD_204941 | JGI IMG/M metagenome (GOLD analysis project Ga0316205, IMG submission 204941) | Microbial mat bacterial communities from mineral coupon in-situ incubated in ocean water Damariscotta River, Maine, United States -... | ecosystem: Environmental > Aquatic > Marine >... | reverse complement strand
GAGCCGATACTGGCGTTTCACCGCATGGTTGATGATCAGGTTATAACCTGTGTTTTCAACCTGTCAGCGAAGCCTGTTGATGTGAAACTATCCGGTGACTATTTGCTGGAAGGGCCAAGGCAGGGTGCAGCCCTTGCAGATGAATTGCTCATGCTCGAGGCCAATGGTTTTGTATTTTTGCGCACAAGCGGTGCCGGTAAGCCAGCGCTTGCAATGGCATAGCCTGATGCCGCGGGTTTGGGGGCGGCCTTAAAAGCGAATTTTCGGCGCTGCGGGCATTGCCCCTGCAAGCGCTTTATGCCAATAAAGGGCGAAACCACAATAGAAACCACAATAGAAACCACAATAGAAACCACAGTAAAACCACAGTAAAACCACAGTAAAAAGGCCTCGCGCAATGACTGATTTTTCAACCGTCCGCACTGCCATGGTGGATTGCCAGGTGCGCCCCTCCGATGTGACCCTCTATCCGGTAATTGAAGCCATGCTGGCGGTGCCGCGCGAGGATTATGTGCCCGAAGCGTTGCGCGAGGTTGCCTATATTGGTGACCATTTGCAAATTGGTGAAAACCGCGTGGTGCTCGACGCCCGGGTGATGGGCAAAATGCTGGATACTCTGGCCATTCAACCCGATGATCTGGTGCTCGATGTCGGGGCGGGGCTGGGGCTTTCGGCCGCGCTGGTGGCGCAATTGGCGCAAGCCGTGGTGGCGCTGGAAAGCGATGAAGCCATGGCCAAGGAAGCCGAAACCCTGCTGGCCGCCCATGATGTAGACAATGCTTTGGTTGAAACGGGCCCTTTGGTTGCGGGCGCACCCAAGCATGGCCCCTATGATGTGATTATCATTGAAGGTGGGGTGGGCGAGGTGCCGGCAGCCCTGATCGACCAGCTTAAAACCGGTGGCCGGATCGCCGCGATCATGATGGATGGCGCTTTGGGCCGCTGTATGCTCGGGCTGAAAACCGCGCGCGGCGTAGACTGGAGCTGGGCATTTGACGCAGCAGCCCCGATGCTTTCGGGCTTTGAAAAGCCTTCGGTATTTTCGTTTTAGCCAATAAGCGCTTGCGCCCTCAAGGTGATGCGCTAGTTTAAGCGGATACCTTGATGTGGAGAATCAGTATGAAACGTGCCATTGGCCGCGCGGTTGGCGCTTTTGCGTTTGTTTTGCTTGCTGGCGCACCGGTGGGGGCCGATACGCTCACCGATGCCATGCGCCTTGCCTATGAAACCAACCCGACCTTGATTCTCAACCGTGCCGCCCTGCGCGCCACCGACGAATCCGTGGCTTTGGCGCGCTCCGGTCGCCGCCCGCAGCTCTCGCTGCAAGGCTCGGCTACGGCCACAAATTCTCCGGCTTTTCAGGGCGGCGCTACGGATTCCTATTCTGCCGGATTGAATGCGAGCCTCACCCTTTTTGACGGTGGCCGCACCCGCGATGCCATTGAGGCTGCCGAAACATCGGTAATGGCGGCGCGGGCCAACCTGAAAAATATCGAGCAATCGGTGATGTTTAGCGCCGCGCAGGCCTTTTTGACCGTGCGGCGAGACCAGCAAATCGTGGCACTGGCCCGCAACAATGTCGATGTGCTCATGCAACAGGTGCAAGCCGCCGAAGACCGTTTTGCCGTCGGGGCCGTAACCCGCACCGATGTTTCACAAACAAGGGCGCGGCTGGCAGCGGCGCAGGCGGTTTTGGCCGCCAATCGCGGCGGGCTGGCCATTAGCTCTGAAAATTATGCTGCCATTGTCGGCACCCCACCGGTTGATCTGGCCTTGCCGCCGCGCCTGCCCGATCTACCCGGCTCGCAGGCCGCGGCCGAAGAAATTGCCCTGCGCAGCAACCCGCTGATGACAGCGGCGCATCTTTCCGAAAAGGTGGCCATGCTGGATTTGCGCCGCGCCCGCAATGCCCGCCTGCCAACCCTTGGCGCCAATGCCTCGGTCACTTATCGGGATGACGGGGTTTTTTCGCCGTCCAATTCCTCGTCGGTCGGCCTTAGCCTCGGCCAGCCGATTTTCACCGGTGGCGCACTGTCTGCCACCATTCGTCAGGCTGGTGCCATGCTGGAGCGGCGCATGGCCGAAACCGCCAATACCCGGGTGCAGGTGCAGCAACAGGTAGCGTCGGCGTGGTTCCAGCTTCAAATCGCGCGTGCCTCGATTTCGGCTACACGGCAACAAATTGAAGCTGCGCAATATGCCTTTGAGGGGATCACCGAAGAGGCCAGCCTTGGCGCGCGCACGGTGCTGGATACGCTCAACGCCAAGCAAGAGGTTTTGACCGCGCAAAACAGCCTGATTACCGCCATGCATGATGAGCGGATCGCGGCTTATAGCCTGCTTTCGGCCATGGGCCTGCTGACACCCGAGAATCTGGATCTCGGGATCGAGCTTTATAACCCCGAAGAAAACTTCAACCGTGTGCAAAATGCGCCGGTTCGCACCTTTGAAGCCGGCAAACTGCTCGATAACATCGCGGATCGGTGGCAATAGGGAGTTTACGCAGGGTAATCAAGTTTTATCCGTTGAACTTTTCGTGATTTCGCGTAGCCTATTTGTATCCATATCCTGTGAGAGGTGTTTCCTCTCCTTAGAACATGGTCACTTGATCTGACAGAGGAGAATACAATGAAAAAATTTACAACCAAAAGGATGGCAGGCACCATAATGGCGGGCCTGCTGGGGGCCACCATGCTTTCCGGCGCGGCCATTGCCGCAACCGTGCAAGCAGGCGACACCCTCGCCGCCGACCAGACCTTCACCTACCGCGTGCTGGATGAGCAAAGCTCGGTTGACCCGCAAATCGTGGAAGACGTGTCCGGCTCCGAGATTGTGCGCGATCTGTTTGAAGGCCTGATGAATCAGGATGCCGATGGCAACCTTATTCCCGGTGTGGCCACCGGTTTTACCACCAATGACGCCAAAGACGTTTACACCTTTACCCTGCGCCCTGACGCCAAATGGTCTGACGGCCGCCCGGTTACGGCGGGTGATTTTGTTTATGCCTGGCGCCGCTTGGTAGACCCCGAAACCGCCTCGCCTTACTCATGGTTTGGCGAGCTGATGTCGATTGAGGGCGTTGGCCCGATTTTGGCAGGTGAAGCCGCGCCCGATACCCTCGGCGTGACCGCAATTGATGACACCACCCTCGAGGTGCGCCTCACAGCGTCGCTTTCCTACTTCCCGCTGATGACCACCCACGCGTCGACTTTCCCGTCACCCGCTTGGGCCATAGAGGAATTTGGCGCGGACTGGACCAAGCCTGAAAACATTGTTTCCAACGGCGCTTATGTGCTGACCGAGCATGTGCCTTCCGAGCGCTCGGTGCGCGAGCGCAACCCGATGTATTGGAACAACGATGAGACCATCATCGATAAAGTTGTGGCGCTGGTGATCAACGATGAAAACACGGCACTGACCCGCTATCTGGCCGGTGAGCTGGACCGCACCGAGGTGCCCGCCGGCCAATACCCGCGTTTGAACGAGCAATACCCCGACCAGGCGCTGAGCTTCCCGCGCCTGTGCAACTATTACTACACCTTTAATCTGTCGCCGTCTGGCCCCGAGGCCTTTAAAGATGTGCGGGTGCGCCAAGCGCTTTCCTACGCGATTGACCGCTCGATCATCACCGACAAAGTGCTGCAAGGTGGCCAGTTTGAGGCTTATACCTTTACGCCGGGCGCAACGGCAGGCTTTGAAGTGCCAGACGTGCCCTATGCAGGCATGAGCCAGAGCGAGCGCGATGCTGCCGCCGTGGCGCTGCTGGCTGACGCCGGATACGGTGCTGATAACCCGCTTTCTTTTGATATGCTCTACAACACCTCGGAAGCCCATGAAAAGATCGCGATTGCGGTGTCGCAAATGTGGAAGCAGAAACTGGGCGTAACGGCCTCATTGGCGAATATGGAGTGGAAAACCTTCCTTGAAACCCGCGGCAACCAAGATTTTGGCCTTGCCCGCGGCGCATGGTGTGGTGACTATAACGAGGCTTCGACCTTCCTCGACCTGCTCTCCTCGCAATCGGGCTATAACGATGGCAAATATGCCAATGCCGAAGTGGATGCGCTGATGCAGGAAGCCAAAACCCTGACCGACGCCACCGCCAACTACACCCGTGTCGAGCAGATATTGGCTGACGAAATGCCGGTTATCCCGATTTATCACTATGCTGGCGTCTATATGATGAACGAGAAACTGCGCAACTGGCCTGTCAATAATGTTGAGCAAAACTGGTATTCACGCGATCTTTATATCGCCGAATAGCCCTTGAATAAAAGGACACCGCGCCGTAACAGGTGCGGTGTCTTTCATTTGCCGCCTGCGGCAAAACCTTAGGTCAAACCCATGCTGAAATATACCCTGAACAGGGTGTTGGTTGCCATTCCAACCTTGCTGATCCTGATTATCGTTTCCTTTTTGCTGATGCACGCCGCCCCCGGTGGGCCCTTTACCTCCGAGCGTCCTTTGCCGGCGCTGGTTTTGGCCAATATCGAGGCCAAATACGGGCTGAACAACCCGCTTTATGTGCAGCTGTGGGAATACCTGACCGGAATCATTTTTGAATTTGATTTCGGCCCGAGCTTTCAGCGCAAAGACCAGACGGTAAACGAGATTATCGCGCAGGGCTTTCCGATCACGCTGACTTATGGCGGGCTTTCATTTATTGTGGCTACCTTGATCGGCGGCACGCTGGGGGTAGTGGCCGCTATCCGGCAAAACACCATTATTGATTATTTCGCGGTTGGCATTTCGATCGGCGCGCAGGTGCTGCCCAATTTTGTAATGGCCCCGCTTTTGGTGTGGCTGTTTACCCTTGTTTTGGGTTGGCTGCCGGGTGGCGGCTGGAATGGTGGCGCATGGCCAAACCTTGTTATGCCGGTGATTGCGCTTTCCACTTCCTATATGGCCTCCATCGCCCGTATCACCCGATCCTCGATGCTTGAGGTATTGAATTCAAACTACATTCGCACCGCGCGCGCCAAGGGCCTGCCCGAGCGCACCGTTATTTTGCGCCACGCGCTCAAGCCCTCGCTGGTGCCGCTGATCTCTTACCTTGGCGTGGCATTTGTCGGCATGATCACCGGGTCGGTGGTGATCGATATCTATTTTTCCACCGGTGGCATGGGGGTGGCTTTTGTAAACTCGGCGCTCAACCGTGATTATTCGGTGATGATGGGCATTACCATTCTGGTGGGGGCGCTGACCATTCTTTTTGCCCTGTTGGCTGACCTGCTTTATGCGTGGGTTGACCCGAAAATCCGGTATTGAGGGAGGTTGCTATGAACGAGATAATTGAAGTTAAAGGCCGCTCGCTCTGGTCAGATGCCCGTGGCCGGTTTTTCCAAAACAAGGCGGCGGTGGCCGGGCTGGTTGCGCTTGCCTTTATTGTGCTCATTTCCTTTATCGGGCCTTATTTTGCGGTGTGGAGCAATGAGGAAATTGACTGGGAAGTCATGGGTAATGCTGCCACATTGGGCATGCCGAGCTTCGCCTCTGGCCATTTTTTTGGCACCGATGATCTGGGCCGCGATCTTTACTCAAGGGTGCTGCAAGGCACGCGGGTTTCGCTTATGGTCGGGGTTATCGGTGCCGGTATTTCGGTGCTGGTTGGCACGGTTTATGGCACGGTTGCCGGTTATGTCGGCGGGCGCACCGACCAGATAATGATGCGGATCGTCGATATTCTCATGTCGATCCCATTTATGTTTGTGATCATCCTGCTGCTGGTGGTTTTTGGCCGCTCTATCGGCATGCTTTTCCTTGGCATTGGCCTGCTTTCATGGCTGGATATGAGTCGGATTGTGCGCGGCCAAACCCTGACCCTGAAAAACAAGGAATTTGTCGAGGCGGCGCGGGCCACAGGGGTAAGCACCCCAACCATTATCCGCCGCCATATTGTGCCTAATTTATTGGGGATCGTGGCAATTTACGCCACGCTTCTGGTGCCGCTGATGATCCTGACAGAGAGCTTTATTTCCTTCCTTGGCCTTGGTGTGCAAGAGCCGCTCACCAGCTGGGGGGCGCTTATTTCAGAAGGGGCGGGCACCATCCGCTATGATACCGAATGGCAGCTCATTGCGCCGCTGGTTTTCTTTGTTGTCACGCTGTTCAGCTTTTTCTTCATTGGAGACGGGTTGCGCGACGCGCTGGACCCGAAAGACAGGTAGGCCATGAATATTCTTGAGGTTAAAAACCTGAGCGTAAAGTTTGATACACCCGACGGCGTGGTCAACGCGGTTAATGATATTAGCTTCACGATAGGCACAGGCAAAACGCTGGCGATTGTGGGTGAAAGCGGTTCGGGCAAAAGCCAAACCGCCTTTGGCATTATGGGGCTGCTGCCCAAAAACGGCCATGCCGCCGGTTCGGTTAATTATATGGACACCGAAATTCTCAACCTGCGCGAAGCTGAAATGAACCGGTTCCGTGCCAACGAAATAGCGATGATCTTTCAGGATCCGATGACCTCGCTCAACCCCTATATGCGGATTTCAAAGCAGCTAACCGAGGTGCTTATCCACCATAAAGGCATGCGCAAGGGCGAGGCATTGAAGGAGAGTATCCGGATGCTTGATGCGGTGCAAATACCGGATGCGGCCAACCGCGTGCATATGTATCCGCACGAGTTTTCCGGCGGCATGCGGCAGCGGGTAATGATCGCCATGTCGCTTCTGTGCGGTCCAAAGCTGCTGATCGCCGACGAGCCAACCACGGCGCTCGATGTAACGGTGCAAGCCGAGATCATGGACCTGCTGATCGACCTGCAGGAAGATTTTGGCATGGCGATTATTTTGATCACCCATGATATGGCGATTGTGGCCGGCACCTGCGAAGACACTTTGGTAATGTTTGGCGGCAACGTGATGGAATATCGCCCGACGCTGGACCTGTTTGACAACCCCGAGCACCCTTACACCAAGGGCCTGTTGGAAGCGGTGCCGCGGCTGGATCAGGATGTGCAGACGCTTTCAACTGTTTCCTACGATTTTCTGGAAGGCGGCAAGCCATGAACCAGCCGATTTTGAGCGTTAAAGATATCAAGGTCTGGTTTGATGTGCGCGATGATGATGCGGGCGGGCTATTGCCAAAAACCAAAAAGCTGAAAGCGGTTGACGGGGTTTCGTTTGATCTGATGCCCGGCGAGACCCTCGGGATTGTCGGCGAAAGCGGCTGTGGAAAATCCACGCTGGCGCGCTCGATCATCCGGCTGGTCAAGGCCACTTCCGGCGAGGCTTTCTGGATGGGGCGCGACCTTTTGAAACTCTCAAACGCCGATATGCTGGCAGTGCGCAAAGATATCCAGATGATCTTTCAGGACCCGTTGGCCTCGCTCAACCCGCGCATGACCTGCGGTGAAATTATTGCCGAACCGCTGAAAACCCATTTTAGCCGTATGAAAAAGCCGGAGCGCCGCGAAAAAGTGCGGCAAATGATGGAAAAGGTCGGGATGGACCCGGCCTGGATCAACCGCTATCCACATGAATTTTCAGGCGGGCAATGCCAGCGCATTGGCATCGCCCGGGCCCTGATTACCAACCCGAAGCTGATAATTTGTGATGAACCGGTCTCGGCGCTCGATGTGTCGGTGCAGGCGCAGGTGGTAAACCTGCTGATGGCGTTGCAGGCAGAACTGGGCATTTCACTTCTGTTCATCGCCCATGACCTGAGTGTGGTTAAGCATATCAGTAGCCGGATTATGGTGCTCTACTTCGGCAATGTCGTTGAAATCGGCAGCGCAAAGCAGGTAACCGAAGATCCGCAACACGAATATACCCAAAAGCTGATCGCTTCCGTGCCAATTCCTGATCCACGAAAGGAAATGGCGCGACGAGAGATAAGGCGGGCAAAACGGGCTGCTGCGGCGGGTTAATGCCGCCGCTTCACGCCTGCGCCAGCAGCAGCCGCGCAAGGGTCATGGCCCCGTCCAGCGCGTTGCCCTTGGCCGGTTGGGCGGCCTTTTGGTAGGTTTCAGGCAGGCGCGCCAAATAAACCGGGCCAAGGCCGCCATGCATGCAAAAGGCATAAGCGGGGTCAAACCCGACAGCATCGATGCTTTTTTTCACTATTTCGGTGTGGCGTGCAAGCAGGGTTTCGGCATTCTGGTCTCCCTCGGCGGCGGCCTTGACAATGCGCGGCGCGAGCTTGCCAAAATCCCCGGGGGTGAATTTTTTGGCCTGTTCTACAATGTCACTCGGGTTGTTATTATAGGTGTCAAGAAGCTCGCGGGTGAGGGCCGAAGCCGGGGCCACACCATCATAAGCCAGCAAGGTGAGGTGCATAAAATCCCGCCCGAGGCGGGCCCCCGAGCCATCATCCCCCAGCAAAAAACCCCAACCGCCAATTTGCGAAAATCCGAAAGCATCACGCCGGCCATAAACAGAGCCGGTGCCGATCGCCGCAATACAGCCGTTTTGGTCGCCTATTGCGCCGACAAGGGTTGTTTCGGCATCGGTTACGATATTGGCGCGGGCAAAGGGCAGGGTGGCCTGCAACTGCGCCGCGTAATCGCCCAAATTGGCCCCGGCAAGGCCCAAAACGGCGGTGGCATTCGCTATTTCGGCGCGCGCGACACCGGCGGTGTCAACCGCATCAGAAATGGCCCCGAGAATATTGTCACGGGCATTGGCCAAATTGGTGGCGATATTGGCGGCACCAGCGCTGGCGCGGGCCAACACGGCACCATTTTCCTGGGCAACAGCCACACGACACCCGGTGCCGCCGCCATCCACTCCGATCAACAAACTCATTTGGCCTCCACTCTTTTTTGAGAGGCATACGCGCCGAAACCCGATTTGTCTAGGGCTTGGGCGCGTTTGGCAGCGCGGGCAGGCCCTTCAAATAGCGGGCAATTGCCAGCCTGTCTTCGGGCGAGGCAAGTGAGAGGTTTTCAACCACCTTAACCATGGTGCTGCCTGCGGTATCATATTCGGGCGTAAAGCCTGACTCGAGATAAAAGGCAATATCGTCGACACTCCAGTTTGCCAGGTCGCCCCCCGGCGTAAGGTTGGGCACGCGGCCTTTGCCATTCGGGTTGGGGGCACCAGCCAGCCAGCGCGTGGTATCAAGCCCGCCAAGCAGGTTGCGCGGTGTGTGGCACTCGGCGCAGTGGCTCATGGCTTCCACCAAATACTGGCCGCGCGGCGTGTCACTTTCTACCACCGGCCCGTTCCTCAAAAACAGCAGCTTCCAAAAGCCAAGGCTGCGGCGGATATTGAACGGAAAGGAAAGATCATGCGGCCGGTTGGGGCTGGCCACTTGCGGCAGGGTGTCAAGATAGGCCTTCAGGTCGATCACATCTTGCGGCAACATGCGGGAATAGCTGCCATAAGGCAGCGCCGGGTAATAATGTGCCCCCTCGGGGCTAACACCGCGCAGCAGGGCATTGCCAAGGTCAAAGGCGCTCCAGCCCGCTATACCCTCGGGGCCGGGCGAGATATTGGGGGCATAAAAGGTGCCGAATTCGGTGGCAAAAACCTGCCCGCCGGAAAGGATGAGCCTGGCATCGCCCTTGGCACCCGGTGCCATATGGCATGATGCGCAGCCGCCAAGATTGAAAACCTGCGCGCCGCGCGCCGCGTTTCCCTCTGATGACGGCCAGCTTTCGGGGTCAAGCCCGCGCGGGGCAGTAGCAAACCAAACGGCCAGCCCCGCAAGGCCGGCCCCGATGAGCAGCTTAGCTTTCAGGCGCACGATATTTCTCGTGGCAGACTTTGCAATTACCGGCAACCGCCCCGAAGACCGGGCCAAAGCTGGCCATATCGGCCGGCGCGGCATCTACCGCGGCTTCAAGGCTCGCTACCAGTTGGGTTATACGGGCTTCAAAATCGGAATCAGCGGCCCATATCGCCGACAGGGCGCGGTTTTCCATGCCCGTATTGCTGCCTTCCGGAAAGGATGTTTGGGCAATGAGCGCTGCATCACGCATGGTTTCGAGCGCCAAAATGGCAACGCTGTCATCATATGCGATTTTGCCCTGCGCCATGCCGCCAAGGGTGCGCATTTGCCCGCCGATGGCTTTCATGGCTTCCTGACGTGCGGCAATGGGCGAATGCGAGGCGGCAATCGCGCTGGCAGCGACAGCAATTGCAGCAAGTGAGGCAAGGGTGGTTTTTCTGAAATTCATTGTAGGTTCTCCGGTTGAATGACTTGAGCAGTTAATGCCTCCCAAGTTTAACCGCAGAATTGTAACAATGCCAATACCTTTTTGTTACAATGGCCGAAACGTGCCGATGGCACCCTAGCCGCCGGTATGGTTCATGTGGCGGGTCATTTCGCCCTCGATCACCTTGCGGGAATAATCAAAATCATGGCCCTTGGGTTTGCGGGCGATGGCGGCCAAAATGGCGGCATTCAGGGCTTCATTGCCCTCATGGTCGCGCATGGCAGCGCGCAGGTCGGCCTCGTCTTCCTGACCGAGGCACATAAATAGCTGGCCGGTGCAGGTAAGCCGCACCCGGTTGCAACTTTCGCAAAAGTTATGGGTGAGCGGCGTGATAAAACCAACCCGGGTGCCGGTTTCCTTTACTTTCACATAAGTGGCGGGGCCGCCGGTATTGAGCGGGATGTTTTCCACCGTCCAGCGACTTTCGAGCTCTTTGCGCAGCTCGGTCAGCGGCCAATACTGGTCTAGCCGGTCAGCCTCGCCCATATCGCCCATCGGCATCACCTCGATCATGGTCAGGTCATAGCCGCGCTGACCACACCATGCCACCATATCGTGTAATTCGTCATCATTGGTGCCTTTGAGCGCCACCGCATTTATCTTGATCTTTAAACCCGTTTTATCAGCCGCATCAATACCTTCCATGACTTGCTTAAAGCTGCCGCGCCGGGTGATAACACCGAATTTCGCCTCATCCAGCGTATCCAGCGAGATATTCACCCGCCGCACGCCGGCATCATAAAGCGGCTGGGCAAAGCGGCCAAGCTGGGAGCCATTGGTGGTGAGCGTCAATTCTTTCAGCGCACCGCTGGCCAGATGCCGCGACATGCTGTTAAAAAAGGTCATTATACCTTTGCGCACCAAAGGTTCGCCACCGGTTATGCGCAGTTTGGTCACGCCAAAATCAACAAACGCGGTGCACATGCGGTCGAGCTCCTCCAGCGTGAGCAGCTCTTTTTTGGGCAGAAAGGTCATATCTTCCGACATGCAGTAATAACAGCGAAAATCGCAGCGGTCGGTTACCGAAACCCGCAGATAGGAAATCCGGCGGGCGAAGGGGTCTGTCAGCAGGGGCGTTTCGGGCATTGGGGAACCTTTCCTTGCCGCCAACTTAGGCAGGAAACGCGGGCAACGCAAGGGCTTGAACCGGGCGTGCATCTGGTTAGACTGCGCCGGAAGATCGGAAAGGATCAACCATGGTTTCGCAAAGATTGATCATAAAATCAAATAGTTGGGAAGATATGCGGGCAAAGTTTAGCTGGCCGCAGCCAACAGGCTATAATATTGCCGAGCAAATTTGTGAACGATGGGCGCGGGCCGAACCTTCGCGCGTGGCCGTAATCTATATCCGCCCCGATGGCGAGCGCCGCGACTATACCTATATCCAGCTTTCGCGGGCCTCTTCAAGGCTGGCCAATGCCCTAAAGGCGCATGGGTTGGGGCGGGGGGACCGATGCGCCGTGTTGCTGCCGCAAACCCCCGAAACCATTCTTACCCATCTGGCCTGCTATAAGCTCGGCGCGGTGGCGGTGCCGCTTTTTACCCTGTTTGGCGAAGACGGCCTGCAATACCGGCTGGAAAATTCGGGGGCCAAGGCGGTGGTGACCGACGGGTTAAACCTGCAAAAAGTGTTGAATATCAAAGATAAGCTGCCTGATCTTGAAGCGATATATTCGATCGACCAGCGCGAAAGCGGGGTGCGCGGCTTTTGGCAGGAGCTTGGCAAGGCCGCCGACCACTGCGCCATGGCTGAAACCACGCCGAATGATCCGGCCTTTATCAGCTATACCAGCGGCACCACCGGCCCGCCCAAAGGGGCGCTGCACGGGCATAAGGTGCTGCTCGGGCACCTGCCCGGCGTAGAAACCCACCATAACTTTCTGCCCCAAAAGGGTGACAGGATCTGGACACCGGCTGACTGGGCCTGGATGGGTGGCCTCACCAATGTGATGATGCCGGCCCTGAATTACGGCGTGCCGCTGGTGGCGCACCGGATGAGCAAATTTGACCCCGACGCCGCCTTTGCCCTGATCGACCGGCTGGATATCCGCAATAGCTTTTTGCCGCCAACCGCGCTGAAGCTGATGCGCCACAGCACCGCAAAACCGGTCAAGCTGCGCTCGGTTGGTTCGGGTGGCGAGGCCCTGGGTGCGGAACTGCTGGAATGGGGGCGGGCGCGGCTGGGCACCACCATCAACGAATTTTACGGCCAGACCGAATGCAACCTTGTTCTCGGCAATTCGGTGGAGGTGTTTCCGCCGCGGGCGGGCTCGACCGGCAAGGCCACCATTGGCGCCGAGGTGGCGATAGTGGATAGCGAGGGCCAGCCTTTGCCGCCGGGCGAAACTGGTGAAATTGCGGTGAAGCGCGGCATTCCGCAAATGTTTCTTGAATACTGGCAATCTCCAGAGAAAACCGCCGAAAAATTCAGGGGCGACTGGATGCTGACCGGAGATATGGGCCAGCGCGACCAGGACGGATATTTCCACTTTTCGGCCCGCTCGGATGATGTGATTACCTCCTCGGGCTACCGCATTGGCCCTTCGGAAATAGAAGATTGCCTGGTGGGCCACCCGGCGGTGGCCATGGCCGCCGTGATCGGGGTGCCCGACCCGGTGCGCACCGAGGCAATAAAGGCTTTTGTGGTGTTGAACGGGCAGGGGGATGAGGCCCTGAAGCGGGCGCTCATCCTGCGGGTGCGCGATAAAATTTCGCCGCATGTGGCCCCGCGCGAGATTGAATTCATCGACACCTTGCCAATGACAGCAACCGGCAAGATCATGCGCCGCGCCTTAAAAGAAAAGTAACAATTACCGCTGTTCAAGTGTTACGGTGAACGGCAAGGTTGGCTAAAAGAGAAGGATCACCCGCCGGGGTGGGTAACGAGTTTTATGGTGCGTTTAGCAATAATCGGCGGCTCTGGTGCCGGAAAATCCACGCTGGCGCGGCGGCTCGGGGCGGGTTTGGCTGTGCCGGTGCGCCATATTGATATGATGTATTGGCAAAACGGGTGGGTTGTGCGTGATCAACAAGCGCTTGCGGCGCTGGCAACCGCGGCGCTGGAGCAGGAACACTGGGTTTTTGACGGGTTTCCCGGGAGATTCTGGCACAGCCACGGCGATAATCTGGATACGCTGATTTTTCTGGATGTGCCATATTTCATCCGTTTTTGGCGGGTTATCACGCGAAGCTTTAAAAACGGCAGGCACCGGGGCCCGGATAATGCGGGCAACCTTGCGGGGCTGTTTCGGCGAAAGTTTATTTATAACTGGCTGTTTGGCTGGCATCTTAAGGCGCATTGGCGCTGCAAACGGCTATTGGATCGCGCGCCCCAAAATGTTCGGCGGATCCATTTACCGAATGCGCAGGCCGTTGAAAAATATATGGCCGAGATTACCCTAAAGCGCCGGGCGCAAAACAGGAACAAGCCGGATTAGGGCCGTCGCATATGGGCCAGCCGTGGCAGCATCGCAGAAAAATCCTTGCCCATGCCATCCTCGCCTTCCACAAATGCGGCATATTCGGCTGTAGCTTGGGCGCCAAGCGGGGTGGCGGCACCCACGGCCTCTGCGGCTTGTTGGGAAAGGCGCAGGTCTTTGAGCATCAGCTCGGCGGCAAAGCCGGGCTGGTAGCCATTATCGGCGGGGCTTTGCGGGCCTACCCCCGGTGCCGGGCAATAGGCATTCATGCTCCAAGAATAGCCGGAACTGGTGCTGACCACGTCAAACATTTTTTGGCGGTCCAGGCCGAGCTTGTCGGCCAGCGCAAAGGCCTCGCAGGTTGCGATCATCGTGGCACCCAAAATCATGTTGTTGCAGATTTTGGCCGATTGCCCGGCACCGCTTGCGCCGCAATGCACCGCTTTTTGGCCCATGATCTCGAATAGGGGTGCCGCAATGGCAAAGGCCTTGTCGCTGCCGCCGGCCATAAAGGTGAGAGTGCCGGCATCGGCCCCGCCTATGCCGCCCGATACCGGCGCATCGACACTCAGCGGCCAATCTGCCGCCACCGCGCGGGCGCTCTCCACGTCCACTGTCGAGCAATCAATAAAGCAGGCGTTGGCTTGCATGGCCGGAATGATCTCGGCGGCGACCGCGCGCAAAATCTCGCCATTGGGCAGCATGGTGATGACAACATCGGCCCCGCTCACCGCTTCGGCGGCACTGGCAGCGCTGGCCACACCGGCGATTTTTACGCCGCTTACATCAAATCCGCGCACCTCATGCCCCGCTGTTGCCAGATTGCGCGCCATATGGCCGCCCATATTGCCCAGCCCGATAAATCCTATTCTCATGGTGTTTCCTTTACAGTTTCAACGCATCAGCCCCGAGCGGCCTTAGCATTTGGCTTATTTTCAGCGGCGTTACCTCTTCAAGCGTGGCCGGGCGCCAGCTTGGATTCCGGTCTTTGTCAATGATGGCGGCGCGGATGCCCTCAATAAAATCGCCCTCCGAGGCCGAGCGGGAGGTGAAGCGGTATTCCATGCCAAGCGCTGGTTCGATGGCCTGAAACCCGCGCACCCGGCGCACCAGCTCCAGCGTGCATTCAACCGAAAGCGGGCAGTTGCGGCGCAGGGCCTTTTCGGTAGCTTGCTGCCACTCGGTGCCGGTGAAACCACGCAGCATATCGGCCACTGTGACCGCGCCGAAACTGGTGTCGATCTCGGCTTGCCGGGCCTTGAATGTGGCTTCCGGCGCGGGTAGGGCGGCTTGGTCGATCAGGCCTGTGTCACCCGAGGTTTCCAGCGCCGTGATCAGCGCGGGCCAGCCCGCGCGGGGGATGAAATAATCGGCAAAACCGGCATAAATCGCGTTGCCCGCATCCATGCGCGCTGCCGTGCAGCCAAGATAGGCGCCCAAATGCCCCGGCGCGCGCGCCAGCAGCAACGAGCCGCCAACATCGGGCACCAAGCCGATGCCGCATTCGGGCATGGCGATTTGGCTGTTTTCGCAGACAACGCGGTGCGAGCCGTGGCAGGAAATGCCAACCCCGCCGCCCATGGTAAAACCCTGCATGAAGGCCACATAAGGTTTGGGGAAGTTATAGAGCTTGGCGTTCATCCGGTATTCATCGCGCCAGAATTTCCGGCCATAGTCAAAATTGCCAGCGCTGGCGGTATCATACATTTCCTGAATGTCGCCGCCTGCGCAAAAGGCTTTGTCACCCACCGCATCAATGATGACCAACTCAACGCTTGGGTCTTCGGCCCAGTTATCCAGTGCGGCCTCGATGGCCAGCACCATTTCATAGCTCAGGGCGTTGAGCGTATCGGGGCGGTTAAGGGTAATGCGGCCGGCTTTGCCGATTATGCGAAGGTCAATATCAGCCACGGTCCCGCTCCGCCAAAAGCTCGCGCGCGGTAATAAGGCGCATGATCTCGTTGGTGCCTTCGAGGATTTGATGCGCCCGCAAATCGCGCACAATTTTCTCGATGCCGTAATCGGAAAGGTAGCCATAGCCGCCGAGCATTTGCAGGGAATCATTGGCAACGGCAAAGGCGGTGTCGGTCACCAAGCGCTTGGCCATGGCGCAGAATTTGGTGGCATCAGGCGCGCCGGTATCGAGCTTCCAGGCGGCTTGGCGCAGGAAGGTGCGGGCGGCTTGCAGCTCGATCTCCATATCGGCGACGCGGAATTGCAGGGCTTGGAAACGGTCAAGGGTTTTGCCAAAGGCTTGGCGCTCGCCCATATAATTGAGCGCGATATTGAGGGCGTTTTGGGCGCCACCAAGGGCGCTGGCCGAGATATTGAGCCGCCCGCCATCAAGCCCTGCCATGGCGTATTTGAAGCCATGGCCCTCCTCGCCGATCAGGTTGTCGGCCGGAATGTGGCAATCATCAAACTGCACTTGCGCTGTGGGTTGCGCCTTCCAGCCCATTTTCTTTTCCAGCGCACCAAAGGAAAGGCCGGGGGTTCCGGCCTCGACCACCATGCTGGAAATACCTTTGGGGCCGTCTTGCCCGGTGCGGGCCATCACGAGATAGGCATCGGAATAGCCGCCGCCGGAGATGAAGGCCTTGGTGCCGCTCAGGCTGAAGCCCTCGTTGGTGCGGGTGGCTTTGCTGCGCAGGGCGGAAGCATCGGAGCCGCTGCCGGGTTCGGTGAGAGCGTAGGAAAACACGACCTCCATGCTGCACATTTTTGGCAACCATTTGGCCTTGTTCTCGGCGCTGCCGAACTTGTCGATCATGCCGCCGCACATATTGTGGATGGAAAGGAAAGAACCGACGGCGGGGCAGGCCATGGCGAGGGCCTCGAAAACCAAGGTGGCATCGAGGCGGGTGAGGCCGGAGCCGCCGTGCTCCTCGCTCACATAAAGCCCGCCGAAGCCAAGCTCGGCGATGCGCGGCCATAACGCTTTGGGGATGGTGCCGTCTTCTTCCCACTGCATTGCATGTGGCGCGATTTCGGCTTGGCCGAAATCATAGGCCATGTCAAAAATCATTTGCTGTTCTTCTGAAAGGGCGAAATCCATTTGGGCCTCATGAAATGAATGGTTGTTCAGTTTACTTTAGGAAATGGGGGGCGCTTTGGGAAGGGTTTTGTTTGTGGTGGAAATAAATAATCCGGCGCTTTTGGCAAGCGCCGGATTTGAGTATTTTTGAAAGAATGAAGCCGGTTGGCGGCGTGTTACTTCATTGTCGGAATGCTGAAATCCGCCCCTTCTTTGGTGCCTGAGGGCCAGCGCGAGGTGACGGTTTTGGTGCGGGTATAGAATTTGAACGCATCCGGGCCGTGCTGGTTGAGATCGCCAAAGGCGGACTTTTTCCAGCCGCCGAAAGTGTGGTAGGCCAGCGGCACCGGGATGGGCACATTGACTCCAACCATGCCGACATTGATCCGGCTGGCGAAATCGCGTGCGGTATCACCGTCGCGGGTGAAAATAGCGGTGCCGTTGCCGTATTCGTGGTCCATGGTCATGCCCACGGCCTCCTCATAGGTTTTGGCGCGCACGGTGGAAAGCACCGGCCCGAAGATTTCGGTTTTGTAGATGTCCATATCGGTGGTGACGTTGTCAAACAGGCAGGCACCCACAAAATTGCCGTTTTCATAGCCTTGCAGGCTGAAATTGCGGCCATCCACCACGAGGCTTGCGCCTTGCTCGACGCCGCTATCAACCAGACCAAGGATTTTGCGTTTGGCTTCGGGGGTGATCACCGGCCCGAAATC
>Ga0316205_10002815_pt1 | contig 17334 bp, 13 predicted proteins | sample 3monthpyrite_MG_FD_204941 | JGI IMG/M metagenome (GOLD analysis project Ga0316205, IMG submission 204941) | Microbial mat bacterial communities from mineral coupon in-situ incubated in ocean water Damariscotta River, Maine, United States -... | ecosystem: Environmental > Aquatic > Marine >... | reverse complement strand
GAGAATGTGCAAAAGCCACAAACATCAAACCACCACTATCACCGTCAGCCCAAGGCATAGATCGACGCAACATAAATGCTTCAGGCAGAAAACTTTCCTGTGCAGATCTTTTTACATGTGCTGATTCAGGTGCCTCATCGAACTCCTCATTGTCACTGATATGCCTGCCGATGGCATTGTCCTGCTGCACTGTTGTCATATCATCAAAGATATCAAAATCATGCACCCATTGCTGAATAGCAACGAAACTCGATCCGTCCATACCCTTACCAGCATTCTGTACAATAGCAGTGTTCACGGCCTCTTCATCCTGGGGGTTTTCTGTACCATCTTCATAGCCAGTAAGGTCATGATTATTATCATACTGAAAAGAATCCAGCATATCTTCCATGACAAAGGCGGGGGAAAGCAAGTTTTCTATAAAACGAGTACGGTGAAATAATTCACCCCGATCCGTCCCGCGCAACCAGCACCACAAAGCCGCCGGGGTTGATGGAATATCTATACCTGCAGCTGATTGTGCAGGCATCGTGTGGAGACCCGGAATAGTCTTCCCAAGGCTATTGACTAATGAGGGGCCGATACCAATGACCGTACTGCGAGCATCAATATTGGATGCCAAACTCTCCAGTACTTTAGGTATTGCCTGTGCATTCTCAATACTAAAAAACAGGTAACGGGCAAGCCGGGTTTCATCGGCCAGGATGCCTGGTTGAGCTGTCTGCATGTCACTCTCCTCGCTAGTTCTATTAACAGACTAACAGAACCCATAATATTTGTTCAAAGTAATTCTTAGCCCATTTTATTGATAAAAATCATGAAATACTTGAGTTTATGTGCCTGACGTCGTTTAATACGCAACATTCAATCAGGAGCTCATTATGAAATCATGGCAATGCTTGGTATGTGGATTTATCTATGAACAGGAACATGGCTGGCCAGAAGACGGTATCGCAGCCGGCACCTCGTGGAACGACGTTCCAGAAGACTGGGTATGCCCCGATTGCGGCGTGGGTAAATCTGACTTTGAAATGGTAGAGATTTAACCATGAAAGATATTATCATCATTGGCACCGGGATGGCTGGCTATACGCTAGCGCGCGAATTGCGTAAACACGACCAACAATCAACATTACTCCTCATTAGCCGCGATGATGGCGCTTATTATTCCAAGCCCATGCTATCCAATGCATTGGATAAAGATAAGACAGCCGATACGCTGATTATCTCTGATGCAGACAAAATGGCCACAGACCTCGATGCCACCATATGGAACCACACAGACGTCACACATATAGATGCAGAAAATCATCAAATCCAGTGTGACCGCGGAGCCATAGAATACAAACACCTGATTCTGGCCTGTGGCGCGAATCCGATTAAAATTCCGTTTGAAGGTGATGCGGCTGACACCATCATGTCAGTGAACAATCTTGATGATTACCGGCACTTTCGTACTGCTCTTGAAAAACAAAAACGCATTGTCATCATTGGCGCTGGACTGATTGGCTGTGAATTTGCCAATGACCTTTCTACAAGCGATATCACTATCGACATCGTAGACCTGGCACCTCAAGCACTCGGCCGGTTGTTACCCGCAGGGGCTGCAAAGGAATTACAAAATAGATTGCTATCCAAGGGTGTGAATTGGCACCTGGATAATGCCGTTTCCAGTGTGAATCATAAAGAAGGCGTACTGGAAGTAAAACTAAAAAGCGGCGAGATCATCGACACTGATATCGTACTATCAGCCATTGGCCTGAGAGCCAGTTTGCAATTGGCTAACACAGCTGGACTGGAAGTGGAGCGTGGCATTAAAGTCGATCGCCATCTAAAAACCAGTCAGGATGATATTTATGCACTGGGAGACTGTGCGCAAGTCGAAGATCTTAACTTACCCTTTGTTATGCCTTTGATGAATGCTGCACGCGCTTTGGCAGCAAGCCTGGCTGGCAATAAAACGGCAGTGAATTACCCTGCCATGCCGGTGGTTGTCAAAACGCCCATTTACCCTATCGTTGTTTGCCCTCCGCCAAGACCCGTAGAGGGCCAGTGGGAAGAAGAAGTCACTGAGACTGGTATTCGCGCCAAGTTTAAAGATACACAAGGAACCCTGCAAGGCTTTGCTTTAACGGGTGAGCTAGTCAAAGAGAGAATGTTAATGGCCAAAGAAGTGCCGGACTGGCTTTCGTAAACTGAAAACGATAAGAATACTCACCTGCCCACACTCAATTACTAATCGTCAGAAGGCCCTGTGTGCTTCTTTAGTAAATCGGTCATTTGCTCTACCGCTAATGGACGACTAAAATAATACCCCTGAATGGAATGACATTTTTCACGAGTAAAAATCTTCAACTGATCATCGGTTTCCACCCCTTCAGCCACCACCTTCATGTTCAGGGCTTGTGCCATACCAATGATGGCCTTGGGTATTGCGAGTCCATCTTCACTTCGAGTGGCATCAACGACAAACGAACGATCAATCTTGAGAGTATCTATAGGGAACTGACGCAAATAGGCCAACGATGAATAACCCGTTCCGAAGTCATCAATGGCAATGGATATACCCATCGCATCCAGTGTTTTGAATTTTTCTACACACGAATCCACATCGCGCATAATTGAACTCTCCGTGATTTCCAACTCCAGATAATTAGGATTCAAACCTGTCTCTGTAAGAATGTTTTCAATTTTCTGAATTAAACCAGGATCGTCAAATTGCTTAGCAGACAAATTCACGGAAACAATACGCGGCTCCATGCCTTGTTGTTGCCAGCTCATGTTTTGCATGCATGCCGCACGAAGAACGTACTCACCAATAGGCACAATTAAACCGGTTTCTTCCAGTAAAGGAATAAAATCAATCGGTGGCAACATGCCTTTTTCAGGGTGCTGCCACCGCAGCAAAGCCTCCATAGCCACGATCTTACCGCTTTCAACATCCAGCTGCGGCTGATAATACAACAAAAATTCTTCTTTATTCAGTGCACGGCGAAGACTGGTTTCCAATAACAAATGTTCCAGGGATCGCGTATTCATGTCCGGCTTATAAAATTGATAGCGATTTTTACCCAGCCCTTTAGCCCGATACATAGCTGCATCAGCATCCTTCAGCATATCTTCTGTGCTTGTGGTGTCTACAGGATACAGTACGATGCCAATACTACAGGTCACGTAAATTTCATGACGATCCAGCGTGATCGATGTGTTCATACTTTCGACGATTTTATCAGCCGTAAAGGTCGCACTATCGATATCATCAACACCTTCTAGAACTAAAGCAAACTCATCGCCTCCAATACGTGCGACGGTATCACTCTTTCTGACACACGTATTGAGTCGACCAGCCACTGCTTTTAATAACTCATCTCCTACCTGATGCCCAAGCGTGTCATTAATACGTTTGAAATCGTCCAGATCCAGATAAAACAATGCCACAAATTGCTGTGATCGTTGCGCTCTTTCCAGAGAATGCTGGAGACGGTCCTTGAATAAATTTCTGTTTGGTAATCCCGTGAGGTCATCAAAGTTCGCAAGATATAACATGCGCTCTTCGTCTTGTTTGCGACGCGAAGTATCATGCACATTGCCTATCACCAGGTGTCGGTCACCCAAAGTCATTTCGCTTAATAAAAGATCCATAGGGAAAGTTGTTCCATCTTTTCGCAAGCCTTCCAGCTCCAGAGGAACAACATCTATTTTATCGCTTTCATCTTGCTCCCACATCGCCACCAGGTAGTCCTGGTATAATTTATAGCCGGGTATCGTCAACAGGGATTTTATATGCTGGCCAATGATTTGTTCTTGCGTAAAATTGAAAAGCCGCTCGGCCGCAGAATTAAAGGAATCAACTTGCCCTTTGTCATCGATGGTGATCACGCCATCACGCATGTTTTCCATCACCGCATCGATGTAATCTTTTTTATCAAGCAATTCCTTTTCGATGCGCCTGCGTTCTACAAAAGATTTAACTCGTGTTGATAATTCGTATTTACTAAACGGTTTTGCAATATAGTCATTCGCGCCCGCCTGAAATGCGATGCCAATACCTTCAGGATCATCCAGCGCGGTCACCATAATGATGGGCAACAAATCATTATGCATATCGTTTCTGACATGCCGACATACTTCCGCACCATCAATTCCAGGCATCATAATATCCAACAACACCACATCAAACTCAGTGTGCTCGATGCACTGTAAGGCTTGCTCTCCATTCGCGGCCTCGGTGATATTATAATTACCCGCTTTCAGCGCATTACGCACCAATGACCGATTGACATCCAGGTCATCGACGATCAACACATTATACTCAGTGTTTATAGCGCTATTGGCCATTAGCACTTCAGTCTTTGATTGTTAACATTTGCATCATATAAGCTATATCGTACTGATATTAGTAATGCTTTAGTAAACGGAGCAATAAATTTAACTAACGTCAGCATATCCGTTCTCCTTAAATCTATTTAATTCGTATGCGCTACACGATTCTCCATTCCAGTGTCGTACTGAACAGCACATGAAAACAAATAAGCGCTTGTTTTTTATGAGGTTTATTTGGCAGGAAATAACCTGTGGGAAATACTGGCCATACGCCATTATCATGACTGCTATTCACTAGATGAATGCAAAAAAAAACCCAGTCATTTCTGACTGGGTGAATGCAGTGCGTTTGCGCTGCCGGAGGAGTCAACCTTAAATGAAAGAACCTTATCCCTCATTATGCTAATCAGCGTATCTGTATGCATTGAATCGAGTTATCAATATGAGGCCGTCACTTGTTTCAGGATTTCCATTCGAAAATGGACATTCACAACAACAAATAAAACCGCCCGACTCTGCGTAAACTTATGACCCAAAACAGCACGCTGATTAGCATAATGGGGTCAACATTTCTTCATCCGTTACTTAGCCTAACGGCCACTATTCAGCATTCTTTAGCTTAATTTAGTAGACTCCGTCTCAATCTATAGGGCCAAACGTAAAATCCTTAATAAGATATTGAATAATATATTTAAAACTGGGTTACGCTTTCGCAAAAATAGCCCCACCTTTTAAATACAGCGGGATAGATGACTGAAAAACGAATGAAAAAAACCCTAATGACATTATTAAAGGCAGGGGTTTACTGATTCAAATCCCTTAAAAACTGAGATCTGGCCTGTTTGATATGGGAGCGTATTTTATTTTTGCTGGGTGAAGGGGAGCTTTTAAGTTCTTTTTCTATCGAGACCTGACAACTGTTTACAAAACACGCTAACAACGCTTTCACTTTCCCTTTCGATATTAACTCATCATCATGTGTTGTTGTTTCATTAACTTCAGGAGTTGTTAGTGAAGAATAAGGCTCGACAGAGTCTGCTCGCCGCATAAATTTCTGCACGCCCGTAGTCGACTCTCTTGCCAATACCGGGCTGGCTTTTACATAAACTTTACCCTGGTACATAAATTCCTGATTCAAATCTAATTGATGAAACTTCATACTAAATACTCGTGAGTTTAAAGAATTTTTTCAGGAGCCCTTGTGCTAACGGTGTCTCCGTACAGTTGTGTTTAAGACTGGCGCTATCCATTCCTGCTTTTTGTAAATCAGGTTCATAGTAAGTTATGTAATGTCTGGTAACTTCTTGCGTAAATTCCGGATGAAACTGCACTCCCCAGATATGCTCCTGATAACAAAACGCATGGTGCTCATCCATGCTTGTGCTTGCCAAACCAATAGCTTCGTTTGGTAATTGAAGTACGCACTGTCGGTGACTTGTCTGTACAGGTAGATCATTCAAACCCGCCAATAAAGTGTCTTCACTTGCCGCATCAGTGAATTGCGCGGTCGTGGTGCCTACCTCAACCCCTTTTGGATTGTTCGCCACTTTTCCGCCAAATGCATAAGCGAGTAACTGGTGACCAAAACAAATGCCCAGCACCGGAATCTTTTGCTTACTTATTTCTCGTAACCAACTTGCCGTAGACTCTATCCATTCGTTTTTATCAGTCACCATCGCGGATGAGCCAGTTATAATGACTCCAGCAATATTTTTCGAATCAGGTAATATTTGTCCAGTGGCAACTGAAACCACCTGACAATTGTTCGGACTGATACCCATGGCCGACATCATCCAGTCTTCAAAATCTCCCTCTATAGACGCCAACGAAGGCAGCTTGGATCCCGCTTTAATAATCAGCATTTTTCCATGATCCGACATATACGCTCGCCTATGCTTTCACTAAGGAATTCATTATATCGTGGATAGAAAGATATGAAACTGTGAGAAAATCAGAAAATAACGATGAGAACGTTTTTAAATAAAAAAAAACAGAAACATCCATGTCCTGACTCTTCCATAGCCCCATCAGGGGTCTAATATAAAAGCAGCCTCGTTACGTGCTTTCTCCCATGAGGCCTTTTATTATTTTTATTGTCATACCTGCTTATTATCGTTATTTCAGGCATACCTGTTACCTATAGTGCACGTGTCGTGCCGAAATGCTGACTGACTGGAATTAGTCTAAGTCTTGCATTGCATAGCGAAGAAACTAACGATAAACAGTGATAAATAGTGTTGGTGCGAAACTAAACAGTGAATAAATCAATAAGACTATACTTATTTACTACTATCCATTAAGCATTATAGTTGCAAGCTACACCCTCATAAGCCTATGTAACGTTGTACTTTGCAGTAAAAACCGAGAATGTCAGGCTATGGCGTCATCGTGAGCAGACTTATTTACGACGATCTCATTTTTTCTTGATCAGCAACTGACTGTCCTTCCACCGGGTCTTTTATATGCAAGCACGAAACCTATTACTAGCAGGCAGGTGACTAAAGTCAGCTATTACCTGCAAAAGCTTCAGGACGAAGGAATTTAATTGGCTACTAATGAAATGTATCTAGGCAGAGACACCCGATATTAATTGATTCGTCTCAATCATCTCCGTGATAACCTCAGCCTCGACCGGCGCAGAAAAATAATATCCTTGTGCATGCTTGCAATTAAGGCCTTGCAGAGCCTTACACGTAGCCTCGTCTTCAACACCTTCAGCGACCACCTGTAACCCCAGGTTATGACCCAGATCAATCGTAGAACGTACAATGACTTCATCATTTTCATCAGACATCATGTTGATGACAAATGATTTATCAATTTTCAATTCCGAAATGGGCATTTCTTTCAGGTAAGTCAATGATGAATAACCCGTACCAAAATCGTCAATGGCCAGCTTGATGCCCAATTGCTCAAGCTCGTTCAAGGTAGAACGGGTATAGTGAGAATATTGCATTAAGGCACTTTCGGTAATCTCCAGAATTACGTTGTCAGATGAAACACTAAATTCTTCTAATACCTTGCCGAGATCACTGGCCAGATTCTGATCACATAAATCTCTGGTCGATACATTGATAGACATTACCATGTCAGGTTTAGATATCTGCCAAACCGATAATTGCTCGATGGCATGTCGAAAAATCCAGCGTGTTAAACGCGTTATATGCCCTGTCTCTTCTAACAAAGGAATAAAATCATCAGGGCAAATCAAACCTTGTTGTGGATGCTGCCATCGAACCAATGCTTCAACGCCCTCAACAGAAAGATCAGCCATGCCAACACGAGGTTGATAATGCAAACAGAAATGCCCTTCCTCCAATGACTGACGGATCTCTCCCAACAGGTCGAGCCTACCGACCGAATTGTTGTCCAGTCCAGGTTCGTACATAGCTATACCGGATGACAGGGCTTTCGCAGAATACATTGCCACATCCGCACGCTGGATTAATTGATCAGGATCGTCACCATCACGTGGATACAACGCTACACCAATACTCATGCCTATATCAAAATTATGACCTTCAACCGACAGGGGCCTACGTACAATATCCAATAATCTATTAGCGATACTCATCGCCAGTTTTTCATCAACATCCGTCAGCAAGACCAGGAATTCATCACCACCCATGCGAGCAACCGTATCATACGATTTCACGCCCATTTGCAGCCTGGCTGCAATTTTTTTCAGTATCATGTCACCGACATGATGACCCAGCGTATCATTGATAACCTTGAAGTGATTCAGATCCATAAGCATGACGGCTATTGATTTCTGCTCATGCTCTGCGTTTAAAATAGATTGAAAAACCCGATCATAGAATAGTGACCGATTGGGAAGATCCGTCAGGGAATCATGCATCGCCATGAACTCCAATGCTTCCCGCTGTGCTTTTTGTTCTGTGATATCTTCAAGTACGGCCACGTAATGCGTTGTTAGCCCTTCATTATCCTTAACCGGCGAAACGCGCACTTTTTCCCAACGTAAGTCGCCATTTTTACATCGATTACAAAACTCACCCACCCAGACATTACCTGACGTTATACTTTTCCACATCTCCAGAAAAGCGTCACTACGCGTTTTACCTGAATTTAAAAATTTAGTGGAATGACCTTTGACCTCGTTCAGCGTATAGCCCGTTACTTCCGTGAACTGATGGTTTACATACTCTATTTTCCCTTCAAGGTCCGTAATGATGGTACTGCTGGAATTTTCCTCAACGACCTGGGAGAGTTTAAGTAGTTCGTCTTCATCATGACGCTTTTTGACAAACACATTGCGTAGCAAAATCACACCAGCAACAATCAATATTGATATAACTAATGCCACTACCTCACTGCTCATAGCAGCAAGCCATTCACCCTGGATAACACCTTGTTGATGCAATAAACTGATTGCGCGTCGGGATGCCATCAGCATGAAACCGATAGAAAGAACAACCCAGGCTGTCGCCCGGCCCGTAATGGGGATCAAGCGCAATGCCAAAACGGCCGCTATCACTTGCAGTAGCACTGACAGCCATAAAATACTGGAAAGATCCGGCAGCATAAACAGGGATCACCTCATTATAATTACAACCCGTTGGGTTTATAATTATTTTGTTTATTATTAGTATATAAATAGAATAAGACTTACTACAACAAGACCTTCAACATTGACACTCCCTGAAACGTCAGGAAGCAAAAATGCATTGGCAGCTTTACCCATGTGTAACATGATATTCACTGAAACAAAGGTGAATTTACGTCGTTACCCGCACCTTTTATGGGCATCAACATTTGTTAAGCAGCATTCTATACAAGTAAACTTATACCACATTCTACGATAAGTCTATATTTTCAATAATAAAGTTCTTAGATAGCAGCTAAATTTATGAATAAATAAACGTCAATTGTCGCTTTTCTACCAGCCGGTTAGATAAATTTACAGCGACAAAAAATAGGCTAGTGTGACATACAACGATTACGACCAGCAGATTTAGCCTGATACATGGCGGCATCCGCCTTTTCAAAGACCGCTCTTGGGCTATCATCGGCAATAAATTCTGCCACACCACATGAAATAGTCACGCGAACAGATTCACCTCGATAATGAAAACCACAATCTTCTATAGCCGCGCGTAATTTTTCAGCAACGGCCAGCCCCTCATCGACTTTTGTCCCGGGCATGATGATAACGAACTCTTCACCACCGTAGCGCGCAAGAAAATCAGTTTCTCTAATATTGTTCTGTAAATTCTGAGCCACCGTATGTAACACTTTATCTCCAGCAATATGCCCATAATTGTCATTTATTTTTTTGAACAAATCGATATCAATCACGATTTCAGACAGTGGCGTCTGATAGCGCTTCCAATAGGCATACTCTTGTTCAATACGTTCGTCATAAGCCATTCTGTTTTTTATTTCAGTCAGCTGATCCATCAATGCTGATTCTCGTTCCTGTTTTACCTTTGTTCGTAACTTTTCAGAGTCCTCTTCCATTGACTGGATTTTTTCATTGAGCTCTTCAATTTTTTCCTGTGCACGCTGATCACGCACATCCTCATATTCTCTGAACTCACTCATGTGTAAAGAAACTGTTTCCAGCCGACTGCGCACAGCGTCTTTTAACTGTTCAAGCTCCGAGGCTGCATCAACACTCATACCGATGTGATGAATATGATCTTGCATACGATCAGTCAATGCTTGTCCTTCGTGAATTGAATCCAGATGATCTTTCTCAACACCACTGATAAAATTATCCAGCGTTTGCAATTGATCCGTCAGTTGCGTTAAAAAAGATTCCAGACTTTTCTTTTCTTCATTCGCTTTTTCACGCATAGATCGAATTAACAAGCTGATGCGTTCCAGTAATACAGGCCATTCAGCCTCGGTGACGTCACCTTCCAGTTGGTGCTGTATCTCTAGCACCTCATCGTTTACTTCAGCGGGTAATTCTATTTTCTCCAGTAGCTGCAGTAATACTTCATTAATAGTCAGAAGACTATCGGACTGCAGCAAATCGCCCACCTGCTCTCCTGGCATAGCATCGTTGATAATAGAGGCTAACTGCACAGCGAGTCGGTTCAACTCTTCATTCATATGTGCAGTTTGAATGCGTTGATGTACGGCTTCAACATCGCCCTCAAGACCAGCAGGTAAAAGCAGTTTTGATAACAACTCTTGCAACACTATTCTACCGGATAAATCCTGCTCTTCTACCGCACCGTTATCAGCCGTTTCCTTAATTACTATTTTTTCAACGACGGTCACGGGAGGTTCATTTTTGGCCGGCTTTACATTTTCGCTTGCATTTTGCTTGGGTTGTTCTTTCAGTTCTTTCAGTTTTTTCTTTTCTTTTTCTTCAACATTTGCCTTTATCAACCCGAAGCTGTATCGCACTAATTCATCAAATTCACGAATCACTTCAACAGGACTGTCCTCTTCCCCCAATCGGCTAATGGATTTCTTCAGCGCTTTGACTTTCCTTGCCGTTCCCTTCGGCAAGGCCATTCGGTCAATCAGTAATTCATACGCTTCCGGTGCATTGATTTTTTTGCGTTTGCTTTGGTTTTTTTCAACCCGTTCCAGGGTTTCAAAAATCGACTCCAATTGAACGCGAATTTTATTTCCGTCGGCACCTTTACGAATGTAGCTTCGCAAGTAATCCAGTTCTTTATCCAGTGATTTGTCGATGCCATTAAGTAAAACACTCAGGCGCGACATGGAGGTGCGCATGGTATTTTCCAGCCCACTCCACTGCTTCTCTTTTTTCTCCAGCTCTTCCAGGCTATTGAAATACTTGGTCTTCCATTGCTGCTCGGCTTTTTCCGGGTTTCGATTAAACATGGGCTGCTGATCTAACTCACAATTTAACAACATGTTGAAGGTGCAATATCAGTGCGTATTAGCTCTAAGCATGACAAACAAGAGGCGACTGAATATGCCGTTACTCATATTGTGTCGGTAAAAATGTCAAAAACTTGAAGCAATGACTGCCCGAGAGGGCAAAATAATCGATCAAACAGGTAGTTTGATACTACAGGGTAGCGTGATTTCCATAGCAATGGGCAAATGATCGGAAAAAGTATGGGTAAGGACGTGCGTTTTATCTACTCGCAGATTGGATGACACCAGTATATGGTCAATACTGCGTTGGGGACGCCAACTGGGCCAGGTATACAGGTCTTCGAGTGGCTCATGCAGATCTGAATGCAACAGGAGCTGGCGAATTTCCTTACTATCCGGCTTGCAATTCATGTCGCCCATGACCACCACATGGTTAAAATCACTAGCCACTTCAGACACATAGGCTAACTGGCGCATACGTGACTTTTGCCCGAGCGCCAAATGCAATATCACCACGACCAATGAGTCTTTGCCATGACCAAAACGAGCAAATAAGGCTCCTCTGCCCGGCATTCTTCCAGGGAGTTTATGGTCTGAAATTTCGGAGGGTTTGAATTTACTCAACAAGCCATTGCTATGCTGGGCAATTTTCCCCAGCTTGCGATTAGTCTGGTGGAACCAGAAAGGAAAATGAGCACGGGCAGCAATGTATTCAGTTTGATTGATAAACCCACTGCGCAGGCTGCCTGCATCCACCTCCTGAAGGCCAACGACATCATAATCCCTGATCATCTGGGCAATACTGGTCAGATTTTCGATACGCTGGGAATGTGGCAGTACCTGACGCCAGCTTTGTGTTAAAAACTGCCGATAACGATTAGTCGTTGTACCGGTCTGAATATTATAACTCAGTAGGCGTAGTCGACGCCCACCGTCAAAAACACTTTCACTTTTCTTTGCTACTGCATTGGCTGTCATTGATGATTGTTTCCGATATTCCATTAAAATTCAGCATCCTGCTATACCGTTCATTTCATATAACGGCTAATAATTATCTTCCATTAGATCGGGCAAACCATCTCACCCAGTTTTTCAGTCAATTTCATATTTTCCCGGTAGTCCACAGGGCAATCTATGATACAAACCTGTTGACTATCAAATGCTTCTTTCAAGGTTGGCAATAACTCATCGGCATGTTCGATCCGGTAACCTTTGGCACCAAATGACTCCGCATACATGACAAAATCAGGATTATTAAAGTCTACATTAGATTTACGGCCGAACTCATTTAGCTGCTTCCATTCTATTAACCCGTACCCTGCATCGTTCCAGATTAAAATAACAATAGGAATGTTATAACGTATAGCCGTTTCGATTTCCTGCGAGTTCATCATAAAACCAGCGTCACCGGTAACAGCAACAATGTTACGTTCAGGGTATACCATCTTGGCGGCAATCGCACCGGGAACTGAAATACCCATACTGGCAAAGCCATTGGAAATAATACAGGTATTGGGATGCTCGCAACGAAACATCCGCGCCATCCACATTTTATGTGCGCCTACATCACAAATAACGATATCTTCAAGGTCCATCGCGGTACGCAAATCCCAGATGATTTTTTGTGGCTTAACAGGAAATTCCTTATCCTCACTCATCTGGTTCATTTCCTCGATCAGTGCCTGTCGTAATGGACGCATTAAATGCCCTTCATGCGGCGTTGCCAGTTCGCCAATTCTCATCAGGCTGTGCTTAATGTCGCCCACCACGCCGGCAGCAACTGAATAAGCCTGATCCACTTCTGCATGTGATGAGTCAATGTGAATAATTTTACGATCGCGGGTTGGGTGCCAAAGGTAAGGATGAAATTCAACCAGATCATAGCCAATACAAATCACCAGATCCGCTCGATCAAATCCACAACTGACATAATCCTGTGATTGCAGGCCAGCACTACCCAATGCCATCGGGTGCCTGAAAGGAATAACGCCTTTGGCCATGAAAGTATTGGCCACCGGGATATTTAATTTATCTGCAAAATCAGCCAGGTGCTTCCAGGCACGCGCGCGAATCACCCCATTTCCAGCCAGTATAATAGGGTGACGGGCTTCTGAGATCAGCTCAGCTGCAAATTCAACGCGGTCTTGCGAAGGCTCTGGCAAATGAGGATGCTTGACTGGCAGGATATCTTGCTCCATATCCATTTTGGCCAGATTTTCAGGAAACTCGATAAAGGTAGCGCCCGCCTTTTCAGTCTGCGCGACTTTGAAGGCTTTACGCACGACTTCCGGAATAATATTGGGCGTCAATATTCTGGATGAATATTTAGTGATTGGGCGAAACAGATCCACCAGATCCAGCACCTGATGCGACTCTTTGTGCATTCTATTGGTACCAGCCTGGCCGGCAATCGCAACAACGGGTGCGTGATCCATATTGGCATCGGCTACGCCGGTAATCAGATTAGTAGCTCCCGGGCCCAATGTTGAGAGACAAACACCCGCTCGACCCGTCAAGCGGCCATAAACGTCAGCCATGAAAGCTGCGCCCTGTTCATGACGTGTTGTAATGAATTTAATATTGGAATCCAGCAGGGCATCCATGACATCCAGATTTTCTTCACCCGGAATACCAAAAATATACTCGACCTCTTCATTTTCAAGGCACTTAACAAATACTTCTGCTGCTCTCACCCAATCATCTCCAGTTAAACGCTTCCCCATGACAGGGGTCACTCATTATTTTTGTTGAGGCTGGGCTGGCTTGGCTTGTAGCTTAGCCTCCTGATCAACCAGGGCTTCTATCACGGCAAACATATCCTTTTTGCTACCAGCCAGGCTTTCATTGGTACGGTATTTACCATTGATCACAAAGGTCGGTACGCTGTGCGCGCCATAGCGTTGCACCATGCCTTTGGCATGTGCCTGACGATTTCGAACCGCAGGAGAATTAAATACTTTCATGAACTTGTCTCGACTGACGCCGTAGCGCAGGTAAAAAGCTGCCAGTTCATCAGGGGTCGCTAACTTCTTACGTTTGTCGTGGATCTCTTTAAAAAAATCAGCATGGGTTTTATCCACCACACCTAGTGCTTGAGCCGCGTAGTAAGCACGAGCATGCAGCTCCCATTGCTTGTTGAATTGCGCAGGCATTCTGACAAAGTGAATATTAGCAGGTTTGGTTTTAAGCCATTCTTCAAGCTTCGGTTCAAGCCGGCTACAATGCGAACACCCATACCAGAACAGCTCCACCACTTCGATTTTACCGCTTGGAGCACTGGTGTGCTGGGAAGGAATAATTTCCTGGTACTCAATACCAGTGACAAACTGGGCGGTGTCTGCATAACTACTAGTAACCTGAATTAACATGACCAGCAGCGCTGAGCGTAACAGTAACTTCATCGAGCTCTCCTTCAAGGGCTATACAGGGGCCGGGTTATAATCACCCATGCCCGGAAAAATTCAATGCATCAATGGACGCAGTAAGTTTATGTAAACATTGATAAATTATGTAATTTGATCAAATAGTTTACCAGTACAGAATAATGCCGTCCATTGCTATGACAAGCCAGTGTGACTTTGGTTTACATTATAAGCCAGGAATATGAATATTAGCTGAACCTGTCAGCGGCTTTAAACCTCTGATGTCTCAGGCAAGTATGGGATTTGAGCTTTAAACAGCAAGCACAAAAAAGGATGGCCAGGGCCACCCTTTTCAACACCTGTTGTTTAAAACAACGGCAGTTATTGCAAACCTTGAATATAGGATGCGACGGCTTTCATGTCAGCCGGGTTCATTTTACCGGCTATATTCTGCATCATACTGCCACCGTCATTGGCACGGCTACCGTCACTAAAAGCCTTTAGCTGTGAGATAACGTAGTCACTGTGCTGTCCAGAAAGGGCAGGGAATTTAGCAGAAGGAATACCCTTACCATTTGCGCCATGACAACCAATACAAGCTGACAGACCTTTGGAGGCGTTACCTGAGCGATAAATTTGCTCGCCTTTCGTTACCAGCGTTTCGTCAGCTGTGCCGGCTTTTGTCTTGTTACCCGCGTAATAGGCTGCAAGATCCTGCATATCCTGATCACTCAGACCCGCGACCATGCCATACATTGTGGCGTTATCACGTTTTTTGGATTTAAATTCCTGCAGTTGTTTCAGCAGGTAAGCTTCACTCTGGCCTGCAATCTTAGGATTTAGAGGTATGCTGCTGTTGCCATCATTTCCATGACAACCTGCGCAAGTCGCTGACTTGGTCTTGCCTGCTTCTTTGTCACCAGCGGCGTTGACGGAACCGGCTGTCATCATGACGGCCATAGCGATAAAAGCAACGATCTTATTCATTCGGGTAATCTCCCATGCACATTCTGGGTCTTGAAGACCTACGATACAAGCGCCAGGGTATTTGACCCGGCAAAAACGAGTGCACTTTATACCAGTGACGGGCTTGAGGTCAACTGATTCGACTGCGTATATACTGCCCCATAGTGACTCTCTGGAGGCTTACTTTCTATTTAGTACATTTAAAAACAAGCACTTGCGTTATCATGCGTGTGCTAGTAATCTCGCGCTATTATAATAGGTATACAGTGATAATGAATAAACTCTACCGCCAAGCCACATTCTTACTGAGTGCTCCCAGCCTCAAACAAGCTCCGCCTGATGAGGGTATGGAAGTTGCCTTCGCTGGTCGGTCAAATGCCGGCAAATCAAGTGCAATCAACACCTTAACTGACATAAAAAGCCTGTGTCGAACCAGTAAAACACCGGGACGTACCCAGCAACTTAATTTTTTCACCCTGGATGAGCAGCGTCGCCTGGTCGACTTACCTGGATACGGCTACGCGAAAGTGTCTGAAGCCACGAAGAAAAAATGGCAACAACACATGACTGAATACCTGATTAAGCGTCAGTCATTGCAAGGCCTGGTGCTGGTGATGGATATCAGGCACCCCTTATCAGACTATGATCGTGAAATGCTGTCACTCTGTCATCATGCCGAACTGCCTGTGCATATATTACTCACCAAGGGTGACAAACTAAAAAAAGGCCCTGCCAGTAATACTCTGCATGCTGTTGCGCGAGAAATTGAAAAAATGAGCATCAGCGCCAGCTTACAAATATTTTCGTCGCATAATAAAACCGGTATTGATGATATTCATAGCGTTCTGGATGAATGGCTGCAAACTGCTGAATAAATTTACATTTTAGCGGACATAAAAAACCCCTGCTTCCTAATTGGGGGGTAGAAGCAAGGGTCAAAGTTTCCCGACTTGGGGTTGTCAGGATATTTCCTACTCAGGGAGATGAGTAGGAGATGCCAATTAAGGCACCTGAACTAATTAAGACAAATCCTTGCTTAATAAGTTCAGACTCCAATTGTAATTAAATGTACAGAAATCACAAGTTTTATAATCAAGATTTACGAAAATTTACAACGTTCTTTTCAGTCATGAAAAATACCCATAAGCAACAGTAATGTTGTGTGATTAATAAATAAAATCAATGTGCTTCGTCCCAATTAGTCCCTTTACCAGAATCAACAACCAGCGGCACTGACAATTCAGCAGCGCTGGACATGCAAGATTCAATTTTAACCAATAAATCATCGACTTCAGGTGTTTTTATTTCAAACACCAGCTCATCATGTACTTGCATGATCATTTTCAAGTCCGGCTGCTGTTGCTGCATCCACTCATGGACATTGATCATGGCTCGCTTGATGATATCGGCTGCCGTTCCCTGCATGGGGGCATTAATGGCGGTGCGTTCTGCATATTGTCTCACCTGTGCATTTTTCGATTTAATATCAGGCAAATACAAACGACGACCAAACACTGTTTCTACATACCCCTGCTGGCGTGCCAGCTCCCTGGTTTCATCCATGTAATTTTTCACGCCCTGATAGCGTTGAAAATACAAGTTCACGTATTCCTGCGCGACACGTCGTTCAACACCTAGTTGTTTGGCGAGACCAAAAGCAGACATGCCATAAATCAAACCAAAATTAATAGCCTTCGCTGAACGACGCTGGTCCGTTGTCACCTGATCAGGTGCGATAGCAAATACTTCTGCAGCAGTCTCACGATGCACATCTTCACCTGCGTTAAATGCATTCATCAAACCAGGGTCAGCCGACAAATGCGCCATGATGCGCAATTCAATCTGAGAATAATCA
>Ga0316205_10002813_pt1 | contig 17359 bp, 13 predicted proteins | sample 3monthpyrite_MG_FD_204941 | JGI IMG/M metagenome (GOLD analysis project Ga0316205, IMG submission 204941) | Microbial mat bacterial communities from mineral coupon in-situ incubated in ocean water Damariscotta River, Maine, United States -... | ecosystem: Environmental > Aquatic > Marine >... | reverse complement strand
ATAGCGTTAAAACCAACTAGTCTAATATTATACGAATTATCTGAGTTTGCGCTTTATTCGATAGAAAAAGAACTCAGAAAATTGGCAGTTAAGGAATCAATCAAACTTGAGATATTTCCACTTTTAGGTTCCGTGCAACATAAAAATCGTATGATTCGTATATTGCGAAAATACAATGTCCAAACGGTTTATCACGCTGCAGCTTATAAACACGTTCCAATTGTCGAACACAATGTTGTAGAAGGCATTCGTAATAATATTTTTGGTACCTGGTATGCTGCCGAAGCCGCCGCAGAAGTTGGGGTTGAGCGTTTTGTATTGATATCCACCGACAAAGCCGTTAGACCGACTAATGTGATGGGGGCCTCTAAACGATTTGCAGAACTAGTGCTTCAATCTATTAACGCACGCGGTAGTGAAACCATATTTACTATGGTGCGTTTCGGCAATGTATTGGGTTCATCCGGATCGGTTGTTCCTTTGTTTCGGGAGCAAATAAAAACTGGTGGACCAGTAACGGTTACCCATAGAGATATCATCCGCTATTTTATGACAATTCCAGAAGCTGCTGGACTTGTTATTCAAGCAGGGGCAATGGGGAAGGGCGGCGATGTATTTGTATTAGATATGGGCGACCAGGTAAAAATTTCTGAACTAGCGGAACGAATGGTTCACTTAATGGGGTTAACTGTCAATGATAAAAAGAATCCTCAAGGTGATATTGAAATTAAATATTCGGGTTTACGGCCTGGCGAAAAACTCTACGAAGAACTTTTAATTGGTGAAAATGTAGCTGGAACAAATCATTCTAAAATAATGACAGCTGATGAAGAATTCATACCCTGGGTTGATATGCAAAGAGCGCTGATTTTAATGAATGAGCTTTGTGAAGATATGAACTGTGATGGGATCGTTCAATTGTTATTAAAAGTTCCAACGGGTTATGACCCTCAACATGCCGTATGTGATCTGCTATGGGATGAAGATAAAGATATGAATAATGTGGTCCGGTTTAAGACGTTGGTTTAGCACCGAGGTGCAGGAGCTAGGAGTCGCTTTGCTCTGGAGCGGGGAGCGAGGTCAGGAAAGTAAGGAAAGTTGCGAGAGCGCTACGCTTCGAGATAAAACAAGTAGAGCTTGACACTGAAATGCCGGAAATCATAATTCCCTCGCTCCTCGGCACTAGAAGCGAAGCGCTCTCGAAACTGTTCTTAATCCCTATTGAATTTGAATAAAAGTAACCCTTAGGTAAGCTGGAAGGGAAGGTACACTTAAAATCTTATTGAATTGACATGCGTGGCTCGAATGTGCCACAATAAGTGTGTTGTTTTAATGCAGAGGATCTAAAAATGAGCGCTATTGCTAGAGCGAGAATGGATAATAGTTTGAAGAGCGAAGCTGAATCTATACTAGATTCAGTCGGTATAACTCCATCTGAAGCAATCAGAATGCTCTATAAGCAAATAGTCAATCGACATGAGTTCCCACTGGAGTTACGAACTCCAAATGCTACGACATTAGCAGCATTTGCTGAGGTTGATAATGATGTTGGTGATCTTGAAACATTTGCTTCTTTTGATGAGCTTTTAGATGCGGACGATTAAGCCATCTAGCCAATTTAGAAAAGACATTAAAAAGGTAAAAAAGAACCCGGTCAGAAATAAAGGAATAAGAATTCTCAGCGAAGATATTATTCCTGTGCTTTTGGTAGGTGGTACTTTAGATCGTAAGTTTATGGATCATAGTTTAAGAGGTGAAAATCCCCCTAAGCGGGACTGTCATGTATTGAATGATTTAGTATTATTGTATTACGTAACGGAAAAACATTTATTGCTCTACAGGCTAAGTACATCAACCACGTTATATTGACGGATTCAGCGAGTCATGAAGCGATTGGCCGCTAGGCGCGGCTCGCGGGCAATGGTTTTCCCTTGGCAAGAGGCGCAACAACGCGGACGATTGCTTCATGACTCGCCCGAAGGGAGCGCCCCAAATGCCCCAATAAGGCGTTGCAGTCCTTGTAAAGGGCACGCCATTCACTTCGGACTGCGCCTTGTCTTGGGGCATTTGGGGAGCTCTGAATCCGTCAATATAACGTGGTTGATGTACTATACGCACTCGGAGTTGTTTGACTAAAAGAGGGAGCGGGAGGAGGCGCTAAGACTTGTGGAGCGTGGAGTCGCTTTGCTCTGGAGCGCGGAGCGGGGATAAAAGCAAAATAAGTTGCGAGTTGCGAGCAATAGACCGGTATTGCTTGACACTGGAAAGCAGGAATATAAAAATATCCACCTTCTTAGAAGGTGGTTTTGATTGCCCCCTGGAAGGGGGTGTGTGACAGCCTTCTTAGAAAACTGCCATTGCTATCCCAAAATGTATTAGGCCAAGTAGGGTGGGCAATCTCTTCTGCCCACGCTGGATATTTGAACAACACAAAAATGGTGGGCAATACCGCCTGCCCACCCTACAAAATAAGCTTCAAGTCAACTTGTGCATTGTCAATTTTTTAAGACAACGGCATAGCCATTGTCCAAGCCACCGCCTAAGGCGGTGGATATACAAGACTGATTATAATTCTCTCGCTTCCTTTCCACCCGCTTATTCCCTATAATATTTGCAGTCCTAACAGCGGAGTTAGTCCCTATGTCATTGGCAGCAAAGATAAAATTTACCGAATCAGAATATTTGACAGGTGAAATGACGGCGGAGATAAAGCATGAGTTTGTCGATGGTAAGGTTTATGCCATGGCGGGAGCAAGTGAAAAACACAATATAATATCACTTAATTTCGCTTCAGAAATGAAATATCAGCTGAAAGGCAAAGAGTGTATGCCTTTTATGGCAGATATGAAAGTTGGTATACAGGGAGATATTTATTACCCAGACGTTATGGTGGTTTGTGGTGAACACAAAGATGATACCGAATACGTGAAATATTCACCAAAATTAATTGTTGAGGTATTATCGAAGTCAACGAGAGCAATGGACCATTCGGTAAAGCTGAATAACTATCTGAAAATCCCATCATTAGAATATTATGTTATTGTTGAACAAGATTATTGTGAAATTTCTGTCCTTAGTCGTGCAGCAGGTTTTGTTTCAAAGTTTTATTATTTAGGTGACGAGATCGAATTTCCTGCGATTGAAGCCATTGTTACGGTAAATGATATTTATGACCGAATTGATAATGAAGATAAAAAGCGTTATTTAGACTCTTTACTGAAAGAAAATAACCCTAAACCCTAAACCCTAAACCCTAAACCTATATCTATCTTTTTCTCGAAACTTAGCATGCCCCGCGCAGCGCTGTGGGTACGAAACTCGAAACTCGAAGCGTTGCGCTCTTAGCATGCCCCGTGTAGCGCTTTGGGTAAGAAGCGTAGCGCTCTCGCAACTATTCTTAATCCCTTTGCCTATCCCTATTGATTCCAGTAAACTTGCGCACAAATTAAATTAGTATAAATCGTACGTAACTATTCAGCGAGATTAATTGGATGCTCATTCTACCTGTAGATAATTAGCGGTATTCAAGCTATCCGACCTCTCCCTAACCCTCCCCTTCCAAGGGGAGGGGACTTGGCCCCCTCTCCCAATGGGAGAGGGTTGGGGAGAGGGTTCTTTCAACTGCGCTGAATAGTTACGATCGTACAAATTAACGGAGTTCCCAGGACCATGAAAGGTAATTACATTCCAAAAATCAAGAAATCGCTACTATGTTTGATTTTACTATTTTCTTTTACTTCTCATGCAGAACCCTGGATCGGTACCGAAAATCTCAGCTTGCGGGCAGATATCCAGCTTCTGGCTGATTTTCAGCTACTTTCAACACCGACAACCACCTTTCCTTTAATGTGGGCTAGTATTGTGGCAGATCTTGATGAAATTCAAGTAGATAATCTACCAGAGAGTGCGGCTTCCGCTTATATCAACGTAAAAGCACATGCTAAAACAGTCCTTTTACAACAATCCCGAGTGAAGTTAAACGCGGCTAATAATACCAATCGATTTACTAGTTTTGGCGATACGTTTAGAGATAAAAATACTATTGATTTAAGTAGCAGTTTGGTCGGTAAAAGCTGGGCCGGTAAATTAAGCGTCAGCTATGCAATTGATCCTGTAGACGGAAAAGAACAGCGTTTTGACGATTCCTATTTAGCTGTCAATTGGGGCAATTGGATTTTAACCGCAGGGTTGCAAAATCGTTGGTGGGGACCTGGTTGGGATACCAATATGGCGTTGACTAATAACGCAAGACCCATCCCTGCCATCAGTTTTAGTCGAAATAGCAGTGAAGCTTTTGAATTGCCCTTTTTTAATGATGTCAAAATTCCATGGACGTTGACCACTTTCATGGGAAAAATGGAAAAGGAACGAGTGATTCCCAATACTTTATTGTGGGGATTCAGAATGACAGCACGGCCTGTTCCTCAGTTGGAGGTTGGCATTACCCGTTTGGCGCAATGGGATGGGGATGGTCGCCCCGGAGATTTGCCAACTTTTTGGAATGTTTTGATTGGCAAAGATAATTGTGGTGTTGGTGGGCTGGTTTGCGATAACAATCAAGAGCCTGGCAATCAAATGGCAGGTTATGATGCCAGGTGGTCGTCAATTATAGGTGAAAAACCTTACTCTGTTTATATTCAAGGTTTAGCGGAAGATGGTAGTGGTAGTTCTGGAAAGTTTTTAACCGAAATACGATATTTAGTTGGATTTGATACTCAACTCAATTTATTTGAGCAGAGTATGCGAATATTTTTAGAAGCCAGTGATACTTTCGCAGATTGCTCTGACACTGATAATAGCGACGCGGGAAATTGTTTTTATGAACACAGTACTTATCGTACCGGTATGCGTTTTCGTCAGCGAGTGATCAATAATATTTATGAAAATGATGCGCGTACTTACGTGTTAGGTTTAATCTCACAAATTAATAAAACATCAAACTGGCAGGCTAAATTACGTTATTTGCAATTGAATCAGGATGATTCTGATAGGGGGCCAGGTAATCCTTTAATTGGTAATACATTAACGGAAATAGCAGAGGATATGATAATGCTTTCCGGTAAATATCAATGGCAATCCGATCAATGGTTTTACAGTATTGGTAGTCAGCTAAGTAAGTCAACTTTTGTGACGGCTAAAGAATCGACTGATTTTAGTTTGTTTGTTAGTGCGGCGTACGCTTTTTAGTTCGCTTTGGTGGATATGGGGAGAAGCCAAACGCTAGGGAGCGAGGAGTCGCTTTGCTCTGGAGCGGGGAGCGGGGCATAAAAAGTTGCGAGAACGCTTCGCTTCGAGATAAAACAAGTAGAGCTTGACGCTGAATTGTCGGATTTCCTAATACCCTCGCAGCAATTCTCGGTGAACAAAGACCCTCCCACTTTACGGGCATTACAGACATATTGTAAAAAATATTTTCGCGCTGTTTTGACGACCTGTAGGTTGGCCTTTAGGCCAATTTCGTGCCTGACAGTTTATCGTTGGACTAAAGTCCAACCTACTATAGATATCAGTTGCTAGTAATGAGTTTCACCGGGAATTACTGATACCCTCGCTCCTCGCTTCCATTCTTCCAGCCAATTAATTATAATTATCTGAATTGTCAATATGGAATCAACTATGGCCCTTGCGTCAAAATTTAAGCTGACAGAATCAGAATATCTGCTAGGAGAATTATCTGCAGAGATTAAGCATGAGCTTATTGATGGAGAAACCTATGCCATGGCAGGTGCGAGCGCCGATCACAATCGTATTTCTGGTAATTTTTATTTTGAATTTCGCTCAAGTTTTAAAGCTAAAACATGTGAGCCGTTTATTGCGGATATGAAGGTCAACGCACATGGCAATTTCTTTTATCCAGATGTTCTTGTGGTTTGTGATGATCACAAAGATGATACAGAATATGTGAAATATGCACCCAAATTGATTGTTGAAGTGCTATCGAAGTCTACCAGAGTAACGGATCATTCCGTTAAGTTGAATAACTACCTAAAAATACCAACACTCGAATATTACGTTATAGTTGAGCAAGATTACTGTGAAATTTCTGTTTTGAGTCGAGCGGCCGGTTTTATTCCAAAGTTTTACTATCTTGGCGATGAAATTGAATTTCCCGTCATTGAAGCAACCGTTGCAGTGAACGATATCTATGACCGAATAGAAAACGAAGACAAAAAGCGCTATTTGGAAACATTGGACGAGAAAGAAGAAAAGTAACGAGCTCGCTGCGTTTCGAGATATAAAAAAAGTTGCGAGCAAAAGAAGTCAAAGATGCATTTGATTGTTCATCACTTCTGGGCACAATTTCTCGTAACTCGTAACTCGTAACTTATATAATAAAGGAAAATCATGGATAGAAAAATATCAGTTGTCGGCTTGGGATATGTTGGATTACCTGTCGCTGTCGCATTCGGAAATACTCACCAGGTTATTGGTTTTGATCTTAGTTCTATTCGAATTGAGGAATTAAAAGCTGGACATGATCGCACCTTGGAAGTGAGTGACGATGAATTAAAGGATTGTAACGTTCTATTAACCAGCAATCCTGAAGATTTAAGAAAAGCCGATTTTCATATCGTTGCGGTTCCTACTCCCATCAATAAATCAAAATTACCGAATTTGGGCCCAATGTTATCAGCGTCTAAAACCATCGGCCAACAGCTTAAAAAGGGCGATATTGTTATTTATGAATCGACGGTATATCCCGGCGCAACTGAAGAAGAGTGTGTGCCTATTCTTGAAAAGGAGTCTGGATTAAAGTGCGGTGTCGATTTTTCGGTCGGTTATTCACCTGAACGAATAGTTCCCGGTGATAAAGAACGTACTTTTACAAAAATTACTAAAATTGTTTCTGGACTCGATCAGCAAACTTTAGATATAGCAGCTGAGGTGTATGGTAGCGTTGTAACTGCTGGTATCCACAAAGCATCATCTATCAAAGTGGCTGAAGCCGCCAAAGTAATCGAAAATACCCAAAGAGACCTAAATATAGCGCTGATGAATGAATTGGCGGTAATCTTTGAACGAATGGATATTGATACTTTAGATGTCCTGGAAGCCGCTGGAACTAAATGGAATTTTTTACCTTTTAGACCTGGTTTGGTCGGGGGGCACTGTATCAGCGTCGATCCCTATTATTTAACTTATAAATCTGAACAGGTTGGTTATCGACCTGAAGTTATCCAGTCCGGTCGGCGGGTCAATGACAATATGGGTAAATTTATCGTTGATCGCTGTGTCAAACAAATGATTCTACAAGATAAGAAAATTAAAGGAGCTAAAGTCGGTATACTTGGTATGACATTTAAAGAAGATTGTCCCGATTTAAGAAATTCAAAAGTAGTCGATTTAGTGACTGCTTTTCGGAGTTATGGAATTGAACCGATTGTGACAGATGCAATGGCCGAATCGAAAGAAGCGGTTGAAATATATGGTGTCGAATTGTCTAATTTTGAGGCAATAACGGATTGTGAATTAGTGGTGGTGGCAGTTGCTCATAAAAAATACAAGGCCCTGACAGCGGATGATTATTTAGCCATGTTAACCTCAAATGGGGTGTTATTTGATATTAAAGGAATTTTGCCGAGAGATGAGCTTGCAGATAAGGGAATTACAGTTTGGCGGATTTAGGAGCCGAAGGCTCTCAGTTGCGAGAACGCTACGCTTCTAGTTACGAGAAAAAGAAAAAAGGAAAATTGATTATTCATGTCGGAGCTGTAGAATTTTTCGCAACTCGCAACTCGCAACTCGCAACTCGCAACTCGCAACTAGCAACTAAATTTTAAAAGGACAAAATTTTGACATTAAAAATCACAAAAGCAGTTATCCCAGTCGCTGGACTGGGAACGCGAATGCTTCCGGCCACAAAGGCAATTCCAAAGGAAATGCTTCCGATTGTAGATAAACCTTTGATTCAATATATTGTTAATGAATGTATTGCAGCGGGGATCACTGAAATAGTTCTGGTGACTCACTCTTCGAAGAACGCCATTGAAAATCATTTTGATAAATCCTTCGAATTGGAAACAACTCTTGAGCAAAGGGTGAAACGACAATTGTTGGAGGAGATACAAGCGATCTGTCCGAAACATGTCACCATCATGCAAATTCGTCAAGGTGAAGCGAAGGGCTTGGGCCATGCTGTTCTTAAGGCGCGACCTTTAGTCGGAGACGCGCCTTTTGTTGTGGTTTTGCCTGATGTCTTAATTGATGATGCTGCTAGCGATCTAAAAACCGAAAATTTAGCGGCAATGTTAGACCGATATGAACAAACAAAAATAAGTCAAATCATGGTTGAACCAGTTCCTCCTGAAAGCGTTTCTAATTATGGCGTGGCGGATTGTGGTGGAATAGTTATAAATCCTGGCGAATCCGCAAAAATGACTCAAGTTGTTGAAAAACCACCCGTTGATGAAGCACCTTCTAATCTGGCCGTAGTGGGTCGTTATGTATTGTCGGAAAAAATTTGGGATTTATTAGATTTTACCCCGCCGGGTGCCGGAGGCGAAATTCAATTAACAGATGCTATAGCCAGTTTGATGAAATTAGAAGCTGTTGAAGCTTTTCATATGGTGGGAAAATCCCATGATTGCGGTTCAAAAATTGGTTATATGAAAGCCTTTGTAGAATATGGTCTCAGGCATGAGGAGAAAGGAGCGGAATTTCAGGCTTACCTAAAGGGATTAGATTTTTAAGTTGTAATCTTGAATCAAATAATCATAATCTCGCTAGAACCTAGAACCTAGAACCTAGAACCTAGAACCTAGAACCTAGAACCTAGAACCTAGAACCTAGGACTTGAATAAAAGGAAATACCATTGAACGAATTAACCTGCTTTAAAGCCTACGACATACGTGGACAATTAGGCGATGAACTTAATGCCGATATTGCCTATAAGATCGGCCGGGCATATGCGGATTTTTTGCAACCTGAATCAGTGGTACTTGGCGGCGATGTTCGAGAAACTAGTGAAGAATTAAAAATGGCACTAGCCAACGGCATTATGGATGCGGGTTTTGATGTGATTGATATTGGAATGACTGGTACTGAAGAAGTTTATTTTGCGGTTCAGCATTTAAAAGTTGATGGCGGCATAGAAGTCACGGCTTCTCATAATCCGATTGATTACAATGGTATGAAACCGGTTCGTAAGGGATCTCGGCCCATTTCTGGTGATACAGGCCTATTGGAAATAAAAAGAATGGCGGAGGAAAATAGTTACGAGCTTCGAGCTGCGGGCAACGGGCAAAAAGATAAAAAAGGTAGTTATCGTAAAATATCTATCCTTGTTGAATATGTTGAACATTTGTTGACTTACATTGATTGCGACAACATCAAGCCGTTGAAATTAGTGGTTAATTCTGGAAATGGTGCAGCCGGGCATGTGGTTGATGAAATGGAACGACTATTCAAGCAAAAAAATATACCAATTACTTTTGTTAAGATTCACCATGAAGCGGATCCAACATTTCCTAACGGTATTCCAAATCCTATTTTAGTCGAAAATCGAGCGGCTACTTCGAAAGCTGTATTAGAGTCTGGTGCAGATTTTGGAATTGCGTGGGATGGTGATTTTGATCGCTGCTTTTTGTTTGATGAAAAGGGCGAATTTATTGAAGGATATTATATTGTAGGTTTGTTAGCAGAAGCCTTTTTGGCAAAAAACAGAAATGAAAAAGTGATCCACGATCCCAGACTGACCTGGAATACCATCGAAATTGCTAACAAATTGCAAGGTAAAGCAATCCAAAGTAAGACAGGACATGCGTTTATCAAGGAAAGAATGAGGCATGAAGATGCAGTTTATGGCGGCGAAATGAGTGCTCATCATTATTTTCGTGATTTTGGTTATTGTGACAGTGGCATGATCCCCTGGCTGCTTGTGGCTGAACTAATATGTTTGAAAAATAAACCCCTATCAGAATTAGTCAAGGAGCGGATCGAAAAATTTCCGTCGCCAGGAGAGATTAATCGCAAGGTTAAGAACACACAGGCAACCATTCAACGAATCGAATCAATATATTCTAAGGATGCACTTTTAATCGATAAGACTGATGGAATCAGCATCGAATATCCGGACTGGCGATTTAACTTAAGAGCTTCAAATACGGAGCCTGTGATCCGCCTAAATCTTGAAACCAGAGGGGATCTGGAGTTGATGAAAATTAAAACTGAGGAGTTATTGGCGGAAATAGAAAGAGAGGTTTAAGTGAAAGGTTCTAGGTTCTAAGATCAGGACAAGAACATTTTAATTGAAAAAAGGTGTTAATTTGTCATCCTGAGTCTAAGCGAAGGATCTTACGATGTTGAAACCTTGAAAGATCCCTCGGTTGTAGCCACTGCGCTACGCGGGGCAAGCTTTCGGGATGACAAGCCAGAAATTCACTACACTATTATATTTTTAGGAATAGGCTATTACTTACAATGCTCTTGCCCTGTCAGATTCTAAAATAAGAAAAAAAAGATTTGATTATTAATATTGGCTCGGTACAATTTCACCTAGCACCTAGCACCTAGCACCTAGCACCTAGCACCTAGCACCTAGCACCTAGCACCTGATTTTGCATTAAGGATAACAAAAAAAATGATTTTACCAATTATTATGGCCGGTGGAACGGGCTCACGTCTTTGGCCTTTGTCTCGTTCGATGTACCCCAAACAATTTTTAAATATCGTGGGTGAAAACACCATGATTCAAGATACTGTGCATCGATTAGGTAATATGGATATCAGCAATCCGATGGTAATTTGTAATCAGGAACATCGGTTTTTGGTGGCGGAACAACTCCATAGTATTGGAAAATGCGGTGATATTATATTGGAACCGGTGGGTAGGAATACCGCACCCGCTATTGCACTTGCTGCAATAAGAGCCACTGAAAAAGGTGAGGATCCATTATTATTGGTTTTAGCGGCTGATCATGTAATAAAAGAAGTTCAACATTTTGAAACTGCGGTACACGGTGCAATCGGGCTAGCGGAAAAAGGAAATCTAGTGACTTTTGGCATTGTGCCAGATGCACCGGAAACAGGATATGGCTATATTGAACGTGGAGATGTTTGTATTGGTAATAATATTGGTGTGGATAATTTTAAGGTTGAAAAATTTGTTGAAAAACCAGATCTTAAAACGGCTCAGGAATATTTAGAGACTGGTAAATATTACTGGAATAGTGGTATGTTTTTATTTAAAGCAAGCCGCTATCTTGAAGAATTAGAAAAATATAACCCTGAGATACTTAAAGTTTGTCGGGAGAGTATGGAATCTGCAGACAAAGATTTAGACTTTATCCGAATTGAAGAATCTATATTTGCTACTTGTCCATCAGATTCAATTGATTATGCGGTGATGGAAAAGACCGACAGAGCGGTGGTCATTCCGCTGGATGCCCAATGGAGCGATATTGGTTCCTGGTCAGCTATTTTAGACGTGAGTGAAACCGATGAAAATGGAAATTGTTTCAGCGGTGATGTGATCAGTCATGATTCCAAAAACTGTTTGGTATTAGGTGAGGACCGGTTGATTTCAGTTCTTGGGTTAGAAGATATTATTGTCATTGATACCAAAGATGCTCTCCTGGTGGCAGATAAAAATCAAGTGCAAAACGTTAAACATATTGTTGATGAATTAAAATCATCCAATCGGGAAGAATGGAAAATTCACCGTGAAGTCTATCGTCCCTGGGGTAAATATGATTCGATAGATGTCGGTTCACGTTATCAGGTAAAACGCATTACGGTTAAACCGGGTGCAAAATTAAGCGTACAAAAACATCATCATCGCGCAGAGCATTGGGTGGTAGTGACGGGGACTGCGAGTGTCACAAATGGCGATAATACGTTTTTGGTCACAGAAAATGAATCAACCTATATTCCAATTGGACAAATACATGCTTTAGAAAATCCAGGTAAGGTGCCGCTTGAATTGATTGAAGTTCAGACTGGCTCCTATTTAGGTGAAGATGATATTGTTCGCTTAGAAGATAATTATGGTAGGGCTTAGATGATTCGTTCTTGCCGTAAAACTATTTTCTTAGCTAACCATAAAAAAGAAACAGCGGCAACAATACCGGAAAAATTCGCTATCATATCCGCATAACTAAACGCTCTTTGCGGTAAGAAAGATTGCGCAACTTCTACACTGATACCCAATAAAAGTGATATAGACACGGTCCAAAAAACAGCCAGTCGGGGAAATGCTAATACACAGAAAAAAGCAAACGCACCAAACCCAATAAAATGAAAGAGCTTATCAATGTTTTGATAACCGATATTGTGATGTACAGATGGCATTAAGGTGAGATAGAGCAATAAGCTTGCATTGAGCCAAAATACAATTTGCCATTTATTGGTATGTTTGTTGTTGAAAAGTAGCTCAAAAAAATTTATCAGTAACACAACTACGTCCGTTTATATTCACTTATACCATCAGGTAATGTATTTTACTGATTAAAGATAAAAGAGAAAAGGTGTATTGGTGAAAAGAAGTAAAATTTTATTTCCACAAACGCCATTAATTCATCGCTGTTGGTTATTGCGGTATAAGTAGCAGTTACAAGCCTATTTAACAAAGTATCTGTTATTATGTGTTACATATCACTCGTATATATTGACATTTAGTTTTAGGGTAAAGGAAAACAGGTAGCAAATATTCAATGAAAAAATATTCCCATTTATCTCAATTAGAAGCAGAAAGTATCCAGATCTTCCGTGAAGTTGCTGCAGAATTTGATAATCCTGTGATGCTTTATTCTGTGGGTAAAGACTCTTCAGTTCTTCTGCACTTAGCTCGCAAGGCCTTTTATCCGGGGAAAATTCCTTTTCCTTTATTACATGTGGATACTAACTGGAAATTCAAAGAGATGATTGCATTTCGTGACAAAATGGCAAAGGATATGGGGTTTGATCTATTAGTTCATAAAAATCCTGAAGGGCTAGAAATGAACATCAGTCCATTTGTCCACGGTAGTTCAAAACATACCGATATCATGAAGACTGCTGGATTAAAGCAGGCGCTCGATCATTATAAATTTGATGCCGCTTTTGGTGGCGCTCGACGTGATGAAGAAAAATCTCGAGCCAAAGAGCGAGTTTATTCATTCAGAGATCCGGCTCATCGTTGGGATCCAAAAAATCAGCGTCCGGAATTATGGAATATTTATAATGGTAGGATAGACAAAGGTGAAAGTATTCGGGTTTTTCCGTTATCTAACTGGACAGAGCTGGATATATGGCAATATATCTATCAGGAGAACATCGAAATCCCATCCTTGTACCTTTCAAAAAAACGTCCCGTCGTTGAAAGAGATGGTGTATTGGTAATGGTGGATGATGATCGCATGCCGCTAGAAAAGGGCGAAAAGCCGATGATGAAATCTGTTCGATTTAGAACCTTGGGCTGTTATCCATTAACCGGCGCCGTTGAGTCTGAAGCAACATCTTTACCAGAAGTTATCCAGGAAATGTTATTGACTAAAACCTCTGAAAGGCAAGGCAGAATGATTGATAGTGATTCGACTGGCTCGATGGAAAAGAAAAAAATCGAAGGGTATTTTTAAGAGAGTTCCAGGAGCTAGGTCCTAGCGATTAGAAGTCAACAAATTATATAAAAGAGTATAAAAGACAATGTCAGATAACAAACAACAAGATAATTCACAAAATATCGTTTGGCACCAACACAAAATCAGTAAAGAACAACGAGCCAGGCTAAAACAGCAGAAACCATGTGTTTTATGGTTTACCGGACTTAGCGGTTCAGGAAAATCGACAATTGCCAATTTGTTAGAGCTGAAGTTGTTTGATCTTAAAAAGCAGAGTTATTTGTTAGATGGCGATAATATTCGTCATGGTTTGTGCGGCGACCTAGGTTTTTCAGACAGAGACAGAGTAGAAAATATTCGCCGTATCAGTGAATTATGTAAACTTTTTGTGGATACCGGGGAAATTGTTTTGGCGGCTTTCATATCGCCTTTTAGAACCGATCGTGCTTTTGCCCGAAGTCTGTTGGGTGATGGTGAGTTTATAGAAGTGTTTGTTGATGCGCCGCTTTCAGTTTGTGAAGAACGAGATCCTAAAGGATTGTACAAAAAGGCTCGTAGAGGCGAGATACACAAATTTACCGGCATCGACTCTGATTATCAAATTCCTTATGGTCCTGAATTGACAGTTGATACGGCTAATCATAATCCTGAAGAATGTGTTAAACAAATCCTTAACTATCTTACAGAAAATGGATTTTTGGAATAGACAGGACATAAGGAAAAGAAATGACAAACGAATCAAATTTATTAGAAACCGATATTCTGGCATATCTAAAATGTCACGAAGAAAAAGATCTATTACAATTTTTGACCTGTGGTTCAGTTGATGACGGTAAAAGTACTCTGATTGGTCGATTACTGCATGATTCAAAAATGATTTTTGAAGATCAACTGGCGGCGATTGAAAAAGATAGTAAAAAATCCGGTACTCAAGGTGATGAAATCGATTTGGCACTATTGGTCGATGGTCTTCAGTCAGAAAGAGAACAGGGCATTACCATCGATGTGGCATACCGTTATTTTGCCACTGAAAAACGTAAGTTTATTATTGCAGATACACCCGGCCATGAACAATATACCCGCAATATGGCAACCGGGGCTTCCAATTGTGACCTTGCCGTAATTCTGATAGATGCGCGTGCAGGGGTCAAATCACAAACTCGTCGACACAGCTATATAGCTTCTTTACTGGGTATTAAACATATTATTGTCGCGGTTAACAAAATGGATTTGGTTGATTACAAACAGTCCGTTTTTGATGAGGTGAAAAAGGAGTATATGGCTTTTAGCCAGCAGCTTAATTTTGATGATATTCAAGTTTTGCCAATGTCAGCTCTACGAGGTGACAACGTGGTCAATAATAGCAAGGAGCTTGGTTGGTTCAATGGGCCGACTATGATGACAGCGTTGGAAGAAGTAAAAATTGGTGAAGTTAAAAGTAATAAAGAATTTCGGTTACCAGTGCAGTGGGTAAACAGACCGAGTTCTGAGTTTAGAGGTTTCAGCGGAACTATCGCTGGCGGCTTGGTAAAAGTGGGAGATTCCATTACGGTATTGCCTTCTGGTAAACAATCAACCGTAAAATCGATTGTGACCTTTGATGGTGAGTTAGCGAGCGCAGAAAATGGCCAGGCGGTCACCATTACTCTAAATGATGAAATTGATATTAGTCGTGGAGATATGCTTTGCCACACTAGTCATTTGGCTCAAATGGGAAAGCATTTTGAAGCCGATCTTGTTTGGATGTCAGAAGATGCTTTGATGCCTAACAAGCAGTATGATTTCAAGTTCGCCAGTAAATATGCCTCCGGCAGCATTGTAGAAGTCATCCATCGAGTTGATATTAATAGTTTACAACAAATAGATGCAACTCATCTCGAACTCAATGAAATAGGCCCGTGTAAAGTGCGACTAACCCAACAGGTTGCGTTTGATAATTACAAAGACAATCGACAAACGGGTGCGTTTATTGTTATTGATAGGCTTTCTAACATAACAGTTGCCGCTGGGATGATAAAGCGTCCATTTAACATTGATGAGGACGAAGAATCTCCGACTAATATTTCGGTATTTGAGATTGAGTTTAATCAATTGGTTCGGAAGCATTTTCCACATTGGGACGCGCAGGATGTGAGTCAGTTATTTAACAAGTAGGCGTGCGCTTTTATTCTTTGATTTCTAAGCACTTATTGGTTAAAATGCGCGCATTATAGAAAATCGCCATATTGTTGGGATTTCTCCCAGTAGAAAAGCACCTTGAATTAGATTTCTCGGTGCTTTTCTTGGTTATTCGGAGTTGGTTTAAGGTATGCTCGTTATTACTCTACCAGACGGTAGTAAAAGAGAATTTGAACACGATGTGACTGTTTTTCAGGTCGCCGCGGATATTGGTCCCGGACTTGCAAAAGCAGCTCTGGCTGGTCGTGTGAATGGTGAATTGGTAGATACCAGTTATATCATCTCAGACAATGCCGAGCTCTCTCTAATCACTGAACGTGATATAGAAGGGCTAGATGTGATTCGACATTCTTGTGCACATTTATTAGCTCAGGCGACTCAAGCACTTTTTCCTAAAGCTCAGGTGACAATTGGTCCGGTGATCGATAACGGATTTTATTATGATTTCGCCTTTTCCAGACCTTTTACGCCAGACGACCTAACGGCCATTGAAGTTAAAATGGCAGAAATTGCAAAGCAAAATCTACCGATCGAAAGAAGCTCCATGATTCGGGAAGATGCGATTGATTTCTTTAAGAATATGGGCGAAGCGTATAAAGCAGAGATCATTGAAAGTATTCCCGCTGGCGAAGAAATCAGCTTATACCGCCAAGGTGATTTTATTGATTTGTGTCGCGGTCCGCATGTGCCGAGCACGGGCAAAATTAAAGCCTTTAAATTAATGAAATTGGCCGGTGCTTATTGGCGCGGTGATTCAAATAATGAAATGTTGCAGCGGATTTACGGAACCTGCTGGACTAACAAGAAAGACCTTAAAAAACACCTGTTTCGACTGGAAGAAGCTGAAAAGCGTGATCATCGCAAAATTGGTAAGCAGCTGGAATTATTCCACTTTCAAGAAGATGCCCCAGGAATGGTATTCTGGCATCATGACGGTTGGAGTATTTTTAAAGAGCTTGAACGATATATTCGAGTAGTGACCAGCAATACCGACTATCAGGAAGTAAAAACCCCTCAAATTATGGACAGAAGTTTGTGGGAAAAATCGGGTCATTGGGATAAATACCATGATGGTATGTTTTCGACTGAATCAGAAAATAGAGTTTATGCCATTAAACCGATGAATTGCCCTGGTCATGTACAAATATTCAATCAAGGGCTTAAGTCTTATCGCGATCTACCTTTACGTATGGCTGAGTTTGGTTCTTGTCATAGAAATGAGCCTTCCGGGGCGCTCCACGGATTAATGCGGGTAAGAGCATTTACCCAAGATGATGCTCATGTCTTTTGTACCGAAGATCAGGTCCAGCAGGAAGTCGGTCATTTAATCGATACAATTTATAACGTTTATGCAGATTTTGGTTTTGACAATCTAGAAATCAAGTTATCGACTCGTCCTGAAAAACGAGTCGGATCGGATGAAAGCTGGGATCAATCGGAAGCGTCTTTAGAAGCAGCGCTTAAATCGAAAAACATTGATTTTGAGATATTGCCGGGTGAAGGCGCGTTTTATGGACCAAAAATTGAATTTTCTTTGCGAGATTGTTTAGATAGAGTTTGGCAATGTGGCACAGTTCAACTAGACTTTTCTATGCCCGGGCGATTAGAAGCAGAATATGTTGATGAAGACGGTAGCAAAAAAACG
>Ga0316205_10002812_pt1 | contig 17361 bp, 28 predicted proteins | sample 3monthpyrite_MG_FD_204941 | JGI IMG/M metagenome (GOLD analysis project Ga0316205, IMG submission 204941) | Microbial mat bacterial communities from mineral coupon in-situ incubated in ocean water Damariscotta River, Maine, United States -... | ecosystem: Environmental > Aquatic > Marine >... | reverse complement strand
ATCTCAAGATATAATTTATTTAATGTTTCAAGTTCCATGTCTATCTCCTGTATTAGCCCCAATAACTACATAGTAACCACGTAGGCTCCTGCCACTCGATATCATGCTCTGTCATCCATTTTTTCATCGCGTCAATTTTTTCCTGTGGCACTTCTAAATTGTGCGGCAGTATTTCTTCGGGGTGGCCTAGTGACGCTACCTGTCGTGTACCACGGATTGCTAAGATGTACATGGGTAATCCCTCGCTACAGTGGTAGACAAGTTCGACAGGGCAAGCATCGACAGCTTTTATCTGAGCAGCCCACCGCGCGTGCTTCTCTTCTTCGGTTTCATCTTCTCTCAATTTAGGGACATTTGCTTCATCCGTCACCATATCTTCAAAATCAAAACACTCGACATTTTGCCATGCCTCCGGCAACTCTTCATCAAAATCTATACCGAAAACTAAAATACCATCTGTATCTATACCCATCTTCTATCTCCTGTATTATTCTTTCACTAACGGTCTAATGATAAGCTGAAGCCATTGCTGCGGACCAAATTACTATAAGAATTATCAATAATATTAAACTTAGCTTTTCCATGTCTATCTCCTGTTATTAAGTGGTAGCGAGGGCCGGATAAATATTCCAAGACCCTTTATTACTTGGACGTGGTATACCGAAGCTATCAAATATATACCAACCATTGTCATAACTTACTTGGTATTGATTCTCGCGAACATCGATTACTTGCGAGCAATACCAACTAATGCTTTGCTTAAAATCAGAGGGATCTTGTCCGTCCCAATCCAGTGCAATGTAATCACCGATTAGAGGGGTGTCTGGCAGTAATATCATTGCGTTAATATAATTTAAAAATCTAATTTTATTCATAGCCTTTCCTGTTAAATGGTAGCGGGGGCAGGGTTCGAACCTGCACGTAGTTAGATACTCCATGCTTGTTAGCATCTGACTGTCTAACCAGTCAATGACCTATCCATACGCAATGAAGGGTTTTCGGTCTTGCTACAGCAGCCATGTTAGCGTCTACCAAATTCCGCCACCCCGCTAACTCTTTACAACTGTTATTGCAGCACTTGAACTTACGTACTCTGTGTGCAATTCGCCATGCTTTTCAATTAAATCTCTAATAAAAATTAAGTGTTTTTTTGGCTCGTCATTTAGCATTGAGTATCTATCAATGGCTTTATTTAACCTTGATATATCTGTTCTGTTAAAGCTTGACTTGTCATTAATAAATACCAACAACTGGATTTCCTCGTAGTCTTCACAGTTCTGATAAACAACTTCTAAAACTCCATTCACTGTTTCAGGATTTATTAAATTTTTTCCTGGATTATACTTTTCAACAAGACGATTTATTAACGCAAAACAAGCCAGAGAAATATGCATTTCACCGACCATATTTTTATCTTTATCCATCACTGCTATGTGATTACCCATATCTATTACTCCTAGTTAATACATTTAATGCTGTGCTGTGCGTCTGGTTTCGCCTTGCCTCGTGCCGGTGTGCTAAGCACACATAAACCAGCAACGGCTTTTGAGTCGCTCTCGTGATAAACACAGCACAGCATTAAAGATACTCATAATCATCATTACCTTGCCCACTCTAAAAACATTTCAATTACATGACCAAACACTAAACCCACCACGAAGCCAGTCAGAATTAATATCACTGTGTTGCGGTTAGAATCTTTCATATTGCTTGCTCATTTCAGATTTAACAACTACGCTGATATGCGGTAAAGCGTCAACCATCCCTACACGTCCGTGCTTCTGTAGCCCCTTTAGATGATCGATTAGCTGTGTAAAATCAGCATGTTTCAAGTTATACGTTCGCACATAGTCTCTACCTGCATACTGGCCTACCATGATGACTTGATGCGGGTCATGCCTATTCATAGACACATCGACATGAATATCTGTTCTTTCGCGAATTAGATCGCGAAGTTCTGTTAATTCTGTAGATAACCGCTGATAATCTAAATCGTAAAAACGAACGATACGTATTAATTTTTTAAACCAGCTGATCATTGTTCTTCCTCCATCATCTTCATTGCCCACTCACCCGCTTGGATGGCGTGTTCTTCTGTGTCGAAACAAACAAATCCCAGCTTTTCAATTGTTAAATACACAGCAGCTTTTACAACACCATCCTTTATATAAGGGCCCCATTGCCCCTGGGCTGGATTCTCCCAATCTTCCTCAAAATCAGGGCACAACTGCATCCGTGCATGCCATAACAATCTATGCATTTTAGCCCGATGCGCGTAACGTTCGGCTGATTCTTTAGAAATGTGATAAGCGGCTTGACTAGCAAACGACGAGCTGGAGCTTGTAACTATATCTCCACCGTTGTAAATGGCATAACCCTTTTTTGGTACTTCTAGCGTTACCTCACCTTTTAGGTCTGCGATAATTTCATCTAGTTTTTGTGTTGCATGATCACTTAGCGATGCCCTTAAGCTTTCTAATTTTTCAATTGTGTTCACAATGCCCTCCTAGACGATTTGGTCTGTTGGATGCATAACGTCTGCAAAATTAAGCGTGACGCCTTCGTGCACAATTACAGGCTCACTAGTGGTAAACGTATTGCCACCATTACTCACGAAATCCGCTAAGTTATATTTATTACTTGACCACTGACCGAGTAAAATTGATGGGGTTGGCGGCCCAATGTAATCGTTTTCTGCAATAGCGATTCTACGCGCAAACGTTGTTTGTGAATTACCGGTATCTAAAAACTTCATGGCGTTGACAACGTTACCTGTTAACTGAATATCTGAATTACCGCCCTGGCTTTCGGCCTCCGCGTAAAACGCCGTTGTGCAACCTGTGATAATATTATTAAATATATCATTAGAAAGCGCACGTATATAAAAAGCATTGATAATATTGGTAAAAGTATTGCTGTGCGCAGACATATGAATATTACCCGAGTGCTTATGGCGAATCGCGTTAATTTCATCGTTAAAAGCATTATTAATTACAGTAACGCTAGACGTTGGATCGGCTCCAGGCTCCGACAGAATCGTTAAGCCGCCTAAATTATTGTTTGCTGAAAAAGATTGTGTTTGGTAGTTGCCGCTGAACGAACAGTTATTGATACTGTGATGCCGTACATCCCTGAGTACCGCGACAGTTAGCCCGCCCCCAGCGCCCAGCGAAGGGTTTCCTCGTGTGTCAGTGAAACTACAAGATTTCACTTCAGAATTTAATACATAGTCATCAATAAACATACCGCGGCCGACTGCGTTTGTAACAGTGATGCCGCTAATCACAACGGATTCAATAGGGTCATTACTGAGTGCGGCTATCTTCACTAAATCTTGTGCTACGTATTGGCCATCGAAAACAGCATTAACGCCGATGATACGGGTAGGATTATCTATCGTTCCGCCCTGCGTGCCGCGGTTTAGATGTAGCGTCATGTTCTTAACGCCCTCGACATGTTGGCCAGCATAGAATGTACCTATGATATACAGGTGATCACCGCCCCGCAGTTCGCCAGTAATATAGTTTCCATTTTGCCAGTAACCCGCGACTTGTTCAAAAGAATTACAGGGGGCACCTTCGCTGCCATCACCGCCATCAACTGCGGCTGAATCTACATACCACGCTCTGTTTGCTGGGTCAAGTCCAGGCGTAGGCGTAGGCGTAGGCGTAGGCGAGGGGGCAGGGTCCGGTATTGGGTCAGGTGTTGGTTCTGGTATTGGATCAGACAACTGAAACTTCTCAACCAGCGTCATATCGAACAAATCCCCTGGTGCGTATTTATCATAGTACTCGGGGTCATCTATTGTTAGCGTAACAGCAGGCGGACCTAAAACAAGATTCTCTAAAACCAATATTACAAAGTCCTGATACTTTTGTACTGATACTACTTTTAATACAATCATGTTATATTCCTTTCGTTATTTTCGATGAGTGTCGCTCCGAATTCTTTTCTTATTTCCTCGACCCCCGCATCATTAACATCATCTTTATCGGCATGATGTAGCTCATTCGATGTGTAACAATTTGGCCCTTTGTTTTCAGGTGTAACGTTTCTAAAGATATCACCACCGTCTTTTTTCGTATACTCAATCCACCCAGGCTTATCATTGTTATCGCTATCAATCATTTCGGCGTAAGGTATTAAATGCGGATTAAATAAATGATAGCCGCACCCTTTTATCTGTTCTGATTTGCATAACATTTTGTTATGTGCTCGACAATGCCAGCCTTTATCTAACCGCGGCGTACTATGTGCGCAGGTTCGACAGTTAACAGCGGGCACTTTATCGTAATGGCATATTTCTTTTTGATCGCAAAAATTACAAACATAATAAGAAGCGTCCTCTCTTATTTTATCCAAGGGGTAATCACTTTCAACAATTCTTTTAGCTTTAACCATTAAAGATTCATATTCATCCTTGTCAAACTTCACGCGCTCCTGGTATAGCGAGTCATCATTTTTATTAACCGAAAGATAAAAAGCGCGGTTCTGGCCAGACCAGCCCATATACAGTTGCATTTGAGCATAATGTTCTGGCTTGGCTTCTTTGACGCCTTTTTTACAAAGCTGTTTATGATATTTGTCGCTAGCCGTTTTAAATTCTAATATATGCCATGTTTTCGGCGCTTCAATAAATCCAATAGCGGCACCATCGCATGAGCCGCCAACGTGGCCGCCAAACTTTGAGAATCGAAATTGCTCCTTTGTTTCTGGGTCAACATCGTAGGCTGTTACCCCGATAGCATTTAACTCATTCATAAAAACAGCTTCTTCATTAAAGCCACGCTGAAACAGTCTTAGTAAGCGGCCCTCAAAAGACTTTACCGTACACCAATGAAACTCATACCATAGTTGACGACTGCATGGTTTACCTATACCGCTCGCGCCCAAATGCTCACGCCAGCCGTTATCAACTTGCTTTGATTCATAGTGCTTATAAATCAAATCTATTGTTTGTGTTTTTTCCGGTAACTTTGCCATTATATTTTATCCAAGCTATCATCAAATAATGCATCTTTTGCCGCGCAAACATCCAGCTCTATTGGCTCGGGCCATGTACCTAGAAACTTATTCATTCTGAAGAAATTAATCGAGCCAGTCGCCCCTGGCTGCCACATCATGCAACCATTGTTCGCCAGCCATTCCATAATTAATGATGTTGGCTCAAGATATAAGGGGCAGGTTATATCATCAGGCGATTCCCACAGCACCGGCCTGATGTGATAGGCCGACCCTGTATGCTTCTCCATAAATAAATAACAAAGCATGATTAACTCTGACGCAACCCAGGCGGCAAAAAGTTATCACTGCCTGCTGACGCTGTGCTGCCAGCCGCCGCTGGCTCACCCGCTCCAGGTAAAGCTTCAGAAAAATTATCAATCTTTGCATAGCCCTTAATAGCATTGTAAGCACCATCAACTGCCACCGTAATTTTTAACGGTTTATCGTGCAACTCTTGCGAGTCATTAACGCGACCCGAATGACCTATTGCCTCGCAAATACTCGATAGCGTTGCCTCCGCAATCTCTACCGCTTTTGCTGATTGATTCACTAAGTTCAGTCTATCTATAATAGTTCGATTGACATGAGGGCCATCAATGATTTTTACTTTTAATTCTAAATATTCACCGCCTAAGTTTTTAGTCGGCTTAATTTCGCTTCCCACAATTTTTGCTACATAAGGCCCTGGCGGTAAAGGCTCGAAAGCCTTGGCTGGTTCAACATTGCTGACATCTTTGTTAAGCATTACCATTAGTATTTTCCTTCTTTGTTAGTGTTGATTTAATTTTGTTTTCAATATAACTTAAGTCTGCGGGTTCATACATACCTAGCGCCCCGCCGCCGCGAGACTTAGCGATATAACTAAAGTCGTCTTGTGTTTGAAAAAATCTTTCCGTTACACCAGATTCATTCTTTTCACCTTTCAAAGCAAAAACAAAATCGAACATGTAAGGGATTTGTTTTTGTAAATTCTGCCCAGGCATTAAAGGTGAATAACGTGTAATACCTGTATCTTCGTCTTTAATATAATCTTGCTTACATGAAAAAAGAACATTCTTACCTTTTAGGTCTCTGAACTTTCTGAGCAACGACATCATTTCCTCCTGCAATTGCCCGTAAGCTTGACGCGGGTCGTTAACTAATAGTTTTTGCTCGGCTAAACAAACTTCTGCAATTTCGGATACTGAATCCAACACAACCCACTCGAAAGCTTGGCCTTCGCCAGTGGTTATATAGCTATATACGTCCATAACTTCCTGGATTGAGCTAACTTCTATTGCTGGAATATCAAAACCTCCTAGCGATAAAAGCCCAGCTTCCGCGCTAATCATTAATACAGATTCTTTAATGGTTGACGCGAGGTATGTTTTGCCAATGCCTGCCGGCCCATGCACAAGTATTTTTATGCCATTCGTGATGGCTGCATCTTTAGTATTTGTTAAGTTAATTGCCATTGTTTTTCCTTTGCTTTGCTTTCATTTGATGCTGCTGTGCTATAAACATGATTTCTGGCTTGTAGATTTCCCATTGATCGACGGCGGACTTACCATCCATATATTGAATTTCATCAAAACTAAACTTAGCCCAATCATTAATAGAGTGATATTCGCAGCCGATCTTCATATGTGTATCTGTAATTGTTATGGGGTAGTCAAGCCCTGTTATAGATATAGGAGAAACCACTGTATCGCCGGAAACCCTTGCATCGCCAGAAACCCCTGCATCGCCAGAAACCCTTGCATCGTCGGAAACCCTTGCATTGCCGCAAACCCTTGCATAGCCAGAAACCTCTGCATAGCCAGAAACCCTTGCATTGCCGCAAACCCATGCATTGTCGGAAACCACTGCATTGTCGCAAACCCATGCATTGTCGGAAACCCTTGCATTGTCGCAAACCCTTGCATTGTCGCAAACCCATGCATTGTCGGAAACCCTTGCATCGCCAGAAACCCTTGCATCGCCGCAAACCCATGCATAGCCTTCCTGACTTAAATTTCCTTCTTTTTCGACAAATCCACCAAGAGTGCCCTCATCAACTGATCCAAACGACAATAGCGCTTTAATTCTATAAAGCGTTAGATCGCATAAAATCCTTGTTTCAGACGTTAGCTCATACTTTTTCATTATTTTTCTCTCTGAATAATTTTAAAATTTCGTTATACAGGGGCGTATCTTCTTCTATGATTATTTCTGTTCCATCTTCATCAATTTCTATTCTGTGAGACTTATCTATCTGCAAAACAATAGCATATTCTGATGTAGTGCCCTCATGGTAACGCGCGTTACACTGAACATACCAATGTTCACTACAGCTTGTTAGCAAGATAGTTGATTTTGTACTCATGCTTACCAAACCAGCGTTACTAAAAATATAAAAGTTGACACCAATATTACTCTAAGCAAAATGGCGCACATCAATTTTTGTTTACGCCGCTTGGCTAGTCGCTGACCAACTAAAGCCGTTTGTGTTAAAAATTCCATTTTCATATCGCCTCAACTTTCACGCTAGGTTTGTTTTCTTTCGTTGTCATGCAGCGCGTCATTTGTTTATATAAGTCAGGATGATAACGTTGCAAGTTATGAATTAACGATTGTTTGATTTCGTATTTATAAGCAACGGGCCGCAGTTCTTCAGGTATCTTCCCCTTGATTCTCTCATACTCCATAACATCTAATTTACGTGATACATTACCTATCGTTGTCACTTTGTATTGATTGGTTTTATAAGTATAACTACCCTCAGCCTTAACACCCATCAAATTAATAATGTCTTGTTCAACTTTAAGGCGAGCTTCTTTTGCTGCCAACTCATTTAATTTAGTAACTTCTAGTAGTCTTGATAGTTGATCAAGTCGCTTTGTATCCAAATGCCTAAAATCGTCGTTTACTAAATGCATGTCTTGTCTCCTGGTAGCTATGTTCGTTATGGTTTAACTATGAACCACAGGTTCACGATTGTCAAGAAAATAAATGCAAATACTTGAAATTTATGAACTGGTGGTACATACTCAGTAGCATGAGTACACAACAAACATATCTATACAAAGCAATCATGCAAGCAAACCCTATAAAAATAGCTGAAAAATCAAATGTTTCCGTTAGAGCTGTTTACAAGTGGCTAGATAACGACAGGTTACCCAGGACTGAGTTAACAGAAGAAACTGACTACAGTAGTGTTATTGCTAAGCTATGCAATGACGCTAGTCTATATAACAGAGACAAGTTAATCAGCTATACACGCAAGAAATGGAAGCAAAGGAGCATCTAATGAAACTACTTGAACTAACATCGAAATGGATTAAATTTAACGAGCAGCTAGATATCTCATCGCGTAGAGCTGACGGTTATGAGCATACTGAATATTTAAAAGCTCAGATTAATAAAATCGAATCGGATTATATAATTGAGCTGCAAGAAATTTTTAATCAGAGTGTAGATCTACACAAGTTATTAACTAATCAATCTAAATAACGAAAGAGAGCATTAACGAATGGTTGACTTATCACATATCAACTTTAATTCTCCAGTGATGCTCAACACGCAGCCGGCCGAGGTATTATTTAATAGAGTTATTGCGAATGCAGGATTGCAGCCTAAAGAAATAATCGCTGATGGGGAAATACATCGTTGTAAAGTTCAGGGCGATAAAAACAGTAGTAAAAATGGCTATTATGTTTTGTTCGATCATGCAGATATAGCCGTTGGTGTTTTTGGCTCATGGCGTGGCGATTGGCAAGAAAAATGGACAAGCATAAATAAAGAATTGCTTACGACACAGCAGCAGCAAAAAGTTAGACAGCACATTGAAGAAGCCAAAGCCAAGCAGCGATTAATAACAGAACAACAAAATGAAGAAACAGCAAAGATAGCGTTTAATACTATAGATAATGCTCATTTAGCCAATCCAGAACATCCTTATCTAAAAATGAAACAAGTTAAGCCGCACAATATTTATCAAGTCGGTGGCTTGCTTTATATTCCGATGGTGGATGCAACGGGTTCTATTTATAGTTATCAAACGATAGCGGACAATGGCGAAAAACGATTTTTAGCCAAAGGCAAAAAGAAAGGCTGCTTTTATCCGTTGGGCCAGCTTAACGATATTATTTATATTGCCGAGGGTTATTCAACTGCGGCAACAATTCATGAAGCAACAGAAGACGCTGTATTTGTTGCGTTTGATTGCGGGAACTTATTACCCGTTGCTGAAGCATTAAGAAAGCAGCACCCCAATAAGCGTATTATTTTATGTGCTGATAACGATCAAGGTACTATCGGTAACCCAGGTATTACAAAAGCAACCGAGGCGGCCAAAGCCGTTGGCGGGATTGTCAAGTATCCAAATATTGATGGTGATTTTAATGACTTGGCTTGTCAGCAGGGGTTACAGTCAGTGCGTAATCATTTAGGCGTATCACACAAGAAAAACATTATATCGTTATCGGATTTATTATCATCGGAATATTCTACCGATTATGTGATTGATAAGTTTTTAGTTGAGCGCGGCGTGAATCAGATTTTTGGTGAGTCAGGTCATTTAAAATCATTCGTTTCATTAGATATGATGATGCATGTCGCCAGCAATAAACCTTGGCACGACAGAGCAGTTAAAAAAGGCTGGTGCCTATATGTCGTTGGTGAGGATATGGGGGGTTATCGGCAACGTGCGGCAGCATGGTTACAGCATCATGATATGAAAGCGGCTGATGTTCATATTGAATTTAGAACCGCGCCAGTGATGTTGCCTGATTTGGATGCAACGTTACAATTTCGCCAGGAATTGGATGAATTAATCGAGGAAAAAGGCGAGCCACCGATATTGATTACATTAGATACTAAAGCACGTTGTTTTGCGGGCAACGAGAATGTAACGTCCGATGCGAACGATTGGGTATCCGCTGTTGATGGGATTATCAGGGATTATAAAACCACGTTTTTGATTGTGCATCACACAGGACACATGGAAAAAGACAGAAGCAGGGGTGCTTATGCGTTCCTAGGGGCGCTTGATTCTGAATATAAAGTAACCAAACACAGCGATAATCATGTATCCATAAGAAATATTAAGCCGCCAAAAAATGATGAAGCGCCTGCAGAGCAGCATTTTAATGTACAAAAAATATCCACTATCTACAAGAATAGCAACGGTCATTTATTAACATCTCTGGTTTTGGATAAAGTAGACGAGGGTCAGATACCTGTTGAAACTGCTGCATTGAAAAATAGAGAGCGTTTTGCGCTCGAAATATTGAACGAATTATATACATCGGCTCAGAATGAATTAGCCAGTCGGGGCGATAATCCCTTATCAGCTAAGATTGAAATGCGTGGTTGGAAAGAATCCGTGTGCAGTGACTTGCGCATTTTTAAACCAAATACCATAAGAAATACAATCAATGTGACCTGGAAACGTATTCTTCAAAGCTTAATAGATGCTGAAAAAGTAACCATTGAGGGTGTTTTTTGTACACCTCGACAGTGACAAAACAGTGACAAAAAAGTGACAAACGATGACAAAACAATGACAGAAATGACAAAAGTGACAAATATACCGGTGACAACAGTGACACATGTCTATGACATGTCACTTTTGTCACTGTTTATCACCTGTCACTGTTTATTATTTAACCAAGACCTAAGAGAGAGGAATATTGTATGAATTTTATGCAGGGGTTAGCCTTATTATTTATTGGATTAAAATTATCCGGTTTTATCGATTGGTCGTGGTTATGGGTGGTATCGCCGCTCGTTTTAAATTTGTTGATAGTCTGGGTTATTCGCTGGGGTCATGCACAATGATTGAACAAAACACAAAAGTATGGATTGGCGTTGACCCAGGCAAAACCGGCGCTATTGGTATTGTAGATAAATTGGGCAATGCTGAGGTGTATGACTATCCTGAGGATGTGGATAATTGCGCAGCCATGATGGGGATGATTGTCGCTCGTTTGGATATTGTCGGCGGCATGATTGAGAAAGTGAGCGCGATGCCAGGGCAAGGTGTGACAGGAATGTTTAATTTTGGTGGTAATTATTTTGGATGGCGGATGGCGTTGGCGTGTTTTCATGTGCCGTATGAGTTGGTGACACCTGCTAAATGGCAAAAGGCGATGTTGGATAGCGGCGGGGGAACAACGAAAGAGAGGTCATTAAACATGGCCAGGCGGATTTTCCCTGGATTGGAGCTTCATTTTAAGAAACATGATGGCAGAGCCGATGCTTTACATTTAGCGCGTTACGCGTTATCTCGGGGCGTTAGAGGGTTTAATGGGTAGTTATTATTTCAGAGACCCGCAACAGAGGATTAAATTAATGAGTGAATTGACGACATATGATCATGCCATTGAGTTTGTTAACGAAAATCTAGGCCGAACAATTGATATGCGTATGATTAATGCATTAAAGCAGTTTTTGGATAGAAAGACGGTGGCGGTTAGATTTTGTGCAATGTCGAAACAACTTGAATCAGATAAACGAATCGTTAAATCGTTTTACGATAAAAATTATCCCGATGCGGCGGGAAGTTGGGTTGTTAAGAAGATATTGGATGAATTGGGGGTTGATGTAGGATGAGTGAGCTTAGCACGCACTTAGTTAATGATCGACGCATGGTTGATAAGCTTGAAATTAGCTTAGAGGACTGGGGCGTTTGGCGTAATCAACGAGATATAGCGTTATCGTCGCCGACGAAAACGACGTTAAAAATAGCAGAGGAAATGCGGCCTGAAAGGTTGGTTAATATTCCGCCAACGAAGGGCGAGCTGTATACGTACGTTGATGTGAATGGAAGGGTAAAGGTGCATGCGCTGCAATTGCGATTAAAAATTTATGAATTGGAATCGATGTGGCGCAAAGGCCAAGAGAGGTCAACAAATAGCCAGAACACATTAACATCAACTTATATGGGTAATCGACGTATGTGCCGAATAAATCGCGCTGTTGGTCAATTATCACCTGATTTATTGATGATTATCGTGATGCGATATGATTATGGTTGGGACCATGATACTGTTTTAAATAATACCGGAATAAAAAAAGATAAGTATTTCAGAGGGTTGCGAAAGGCTAAGGAGCAATTGAGGGTGGTACTAAAAACAATAAAATAGGAAATTGGCTCGCCGGAGTTTAAAACCCCTAAGATGCTTGTTAAGCTGGGATCTCAAAAGAAGCCTTTTCTATAAGTTGACAATGTGCGAATAGTCACTATAATTTAGTTAAATTGTCACCCTTGCGACTACTCGAATCATTACAGACTCGATCATTCCTCCCTTTACCGCCTAATGGCGGTTTTTTTATGAGTAAATAAAATGGCTTTTTATCGTTATCGAAAAAACGGGGGACAGATAACTAACGAGAGTATAGATGCTGTCAATCCTTGGTTGAATGAAGATACAACATATGAGGATGTTTTAACTGACCCATCTCTAAGTGTTTCGCTAAACCCTGATTTACCGAAAATATGGACAGGTACAGAGGTTCGCAACGCGACCGCGCCAGAGATTGCCGCTTTCTCTTTGGGTGAAGCAGAAGACGAAAACTTAAAAGCACGCACGGAATCATCGAATTTAGTTGACGAGAAAAATGATAGAGCAAAGGTTATAAAGGGGTTGGCACTAGCTACTTTAGATGAAATTAATATACTTCGGTCTCAGCACGGTCTAAATCCACGCGATCCATCGCAAATAAAAACAGCAATAAAAAATAAAATTAATACTGGTGACGCTGATTAATGGCGCTCAATGTAAAAGTCGGCAACTTTGCTGCGGCTACCTCAACGGGCAGCCAAGCGATTACAGGTGTCGGGTTTCTGCCAAAAATTGTTATATTTTTTTACACAGGCAGAACGACTAGCGGTGCCGGTGCAGTTAGTAGTCGATGTACTGGCTGGGGTGCGTTCGACGGTACAAATGAAGTTTGTAACGGATTGGCTATCGATGATGGCGCATCGCATTCAGCTGATAGAGCCAATAACGATAAAGTTGTTCGTCTATTCGACCGAGCAAATACTACACTATCTGAAGCAGATGGCACTAGTTTAGATGCTGACGGCTTTACAATTAATTGGTCGACGAATGACGCTACCGCTTATTTAATTGGCTACCTGGCATTAGGCGGTTCGGATATTACCAACGCCGTTGCTGGCTCAATGATTATCGGCACTGGCTCAACCACTAGTGAAACCATCGGTTTTGCCGCTGACGGATTAATTTTTGGTGGCGCGGATGGTGCAACGTCTTTCCCAGCAACAGGCAATAGTATTTTAGGTATTGGTGTTGCGACAGGTGTATTATCAACTGAGCAGCATGCTATATCAGGACGTAAGCGTCACGGGTCTAACACCACTTTTTCAGGTTATGATTCAGGTAGATGTTGGGTAGCAGGTGACGATTCCGCTACGCCAAATCAGGAATATCACGTATCAACGATTGATAGCACAAGCTTTACATTAACAAAAGATGTCGGCGGCACAAATCAGGCCGCTTTAATTTACGTTGCCATTGCTGGTGCGCAGTTTGAGCAAGGTGTTTTTCAAAGTCCCAACGCCACAACGGGCACACAAACTGTTTCAGGTTTAGGGTTTGATCCTGTCGCTGTGTTGTTTGACTCAGGCTGTCATACTGGCGCGGATACGTATTCTGCGGAATACAATATTGCAATGGGCGCGATGTCTGGCGCAACAGAAGAATTTTGTATTGGTCAATTTCATACAGATACAAATTTACACGATGAAACAGCAAAGACAGATAAAGCGTTAAGTATTTATACTGCTGGCACGCCTACGCTAGATGAGGAATTCGAATTTAGTAGTTTTGGTACAACGCAGTTCGTTATTAATTGGACAACGTCACACGCTAATCAAAATAGAATTGGTTGGTTAGCGATAGGGGCGGCTGTCGCAGGTGGCGCAACCGGTAAATCAAATCCGCTTAGCGGCCCCTTTGGCGGCCCTTTTAGTGGACCATTAGGATAAATAAATGTCAGTACCTTATCTTGGAGACTTTGACGAAGATGCAACGGTCTATATGCCGTTCAATACGTTTACGTCTGATGATCCGCAAGCTTCAGCAACAATCACTAATCTGGCTGATGCAGATATTAAAGTGCATAAAGACGGTTCAGTTACGCAAATTGTTACCGATGGCGCAACGATTGCGATAGATTTTGATTCTGTTACTGGTAATCACTTAGCAACCATTGATACCAGCGCGCATGCGGATTATTCAACGGGTTCTGATTATTTGGTTAGAATCGAAGGCACGACCGTTGATGGAGGAACAGTAAATGGTTTTATTGGTCATTTTTCTATTCAAAATCGACACAGCGCAGGGGCATTGAGGCCTACCACAGCAGGTCGAACATTAGATGTAACAGCGACAGGTGCGGCCGGTATTGATTGGGGTAACGTAGAAAATGCAAGCACAGCGGTTGATTTGTCTGGTACTGATATACAGCTAGCAGATACCGTTACAACATTGACGGGACATACAGCGCAAACGGGTGATTCTTTCGCGCGACTAGGTGCGCCGATTGCTGCGAGTATTAGTGCTGATATTGCCGTTGTTGATGCAAACGTGGATGCGGTACTGGTAGACACAGGAACAACATTAGATACAAAGTTAAATGATATCCAGGGAGCCACATTCAGCAGCGTAACGGATTCACTAGAAGCTGTTCGTGATCGAGGTGATGCAGCATGGACTACCGGCGCGGGTGGTTCTGATAGATTATTATTGGCTGATACAACGATAGCCACACTTAGCACACAAACATCTTTTACATTAACGGCTGGTAGTACTGATGATGATGCTTATAACAATTGTACAATCGTCATTGAAGATGTTTCTACGGCAACACAAAAAGCGGTTGGTGTTGTATTAGATTATACTGGGTCAACAAAAACAGTAACATTAAAAGAAGCGCTAGCTTTTACAATTGCTACTACTGATAAAGTTTATATACTGGCTGAAAACGCATTAAAATCGACAGTTGCTAATCGACAATTAGATGTAACGGCCACAGGTGGAGCGGGGATTGACTGGGCTAATGTGGAGAATCCCACATCGACAGTAGACTTATCTGCAACTGATATCCAGCTGGCAGATACAACAACAACGCTAACTAATAAGACAGGTTTTTCTTTGGCGTCAACAGGATTAGATGCTATTACGCAAGCCGCAACGGGTATGGTTGAAATTGCTAAGGGCGTATGGGATCGAGTGCTTTCAAAAGCAAATCACGATATAGCTCAGTCAGCCGGAAAACGATTAAGACAAATAGATGCCGCTTTTGAAGTACATTCAGGAACAGCTCAAACTGGTACAGCCAACACTATTACATTAGACGCTGGCGCCAGTGCATCTAATGATATTTATAGAGGTGACCGAATAGTTATTGTAGCGGGCACTGGCATGCAAGAGCATGGTATTTGCATTTCATACAACGGAACTACAAAAGTTGCAACAATGTCTGAAAATTGGGTTGTTACGCCTGATAATACTTCGGATTTTGAGATTGTGCCCGCTGATGTGGATGTGGAGACATGGCAACACATTGTAGTATCGGTTTCGGCATCCGGGTTGCCTGACGTTAATGTAAACGAAGTAGGTGACACATCGCAAACAGCTGGCGATTTAGCGGCATTACTTGCTACTGCTCAAGCAGACTTAGATATTATCACTGGCGTAAGCGGCGTTAATTTACTGACTGCAACACAAGCTAGTATTGATGCTATCGAAGCAGATACGAATGAATTACAATCTGACGATGTACCAACACTAATATCAAATTTAGACGCGGTTGTGGATACAGTAAAAGCAGAAACGGTATTAATCCTTGCTGATACTGCTGATATGCAGCCTAAATTAGGCACACCTGCGGGCGCAGATATGAGCGCCGACATTGCAGCAGTAAAGGCAGATACCGCAGCAATATTAATCGACACAAATGAATTACAGGGTGATTGGACGAATGGCGGAAGATTAGATTTAATCATTGATGCAATATTAGATGATACTGGTACATCGGGTGTGGTGCTCACTGCTGCCGAGCGTAACTCAATCGCAGACGCTATGCTGGATAGAGATATGTCTACCGGCACGGATTCAGGATCAACAACGGTCAGGACTGTTCGACAAGCATTAAGGTCAAACAGAAACAAGGTGTCGATATCCGGCGGAACGATGACAGTAACAAAAGAAGATGATGCGACAACATCATGGACAGCGGCTATTACAACAGCATCAGGTGACCCAATCAGCGCAATAGATCCAGCGGGGCCATAATGTTTAGATTCTTTTTTTGGCAGTGGACCAGTAGTGCGGTGACAGTTCCGACGATAACAGGTGTTGAGTACACGTTGCCTAATAATAAATTACATTACACAAATATAGACGATAAGATGCATTATATATTTAATGAGGATGACTAATGGCTGTTGCGCCTCAACTACAAACTAAAACAGTTAGCGGTGTGCGCAACGTTGCTGTGTCTTTTTCTAACATGTTGGACAGCGGCGAACTGTTGACAGGAACGCCAACGATAGCAGAAGTAACGACTACCGACCTGACCCTTGGCAGCAAAGCCGTTAGCACGGCAATACTTACTATCAATGGAGAAAGTACACCTATAGGTGAGGCTGTACAGTTTAACGTGTCAGGTGGTACCGCTAACGTAACGTATCAAATTAAGATAACAGTCGGCACTGACGCATCACCCGCCCAAACATTGCTTGGTATAGTTAAGCTAACAGTGTTAGCTGATAGTTAGCGTCGAGCGGGCCTTCCACCTATGTACATACAAAGGCCGCCAATCACACCATAGATGATTAGTTTATATGTGTGTATCGGGTCATAGCCTAACTGTGAGAACGCGATGATTAAGAATATTACACCGATGAGTTGTAAGAATACCCCGGCTGGTTTTGTTAAGTTCATAGTCTCTCCATATGCCTAAACGTGCACCAATGCCTTGCAGGCAAAGTGGTTGCCCTGCAACAGTAGCGGGGGGTGGCTACTGTGAAACGCATCAAAAGTTAAAGTACCAACGACAGGATAGAAATAGACTAAGCCCGTCGAAACGTGGATATGATAGTAAGTGGCGCAAGATAAGGCAACAGGTATTAAGTGTTGATCCGCTGTGTCGGCATTGTAGTGTGATCGGGTTCATGGTAAATGCGACAGAAGTCGATCACATCGATGGTAATAGCCGCAACAATAACTATCAAAATCTCAGGCCACTTTGCAAATCATGTCATAGTGCAAGAACGATGCGCGACCAAGTAAGGGTTAAATAATTTACAGATTTAAAAAACAAAAGGGGTAGGGCGGGTAAATCCTCACAGAAATTTTATATATGTAC
>Ga0316205_10002811_pt1 | contig 17363 bp, 17 predicted proteins | sample 3monthpyrite_MG_FD_204941 | JGI IMG/M metagenome (GOLD analysis project Ga0316205, IMG submission 204941) | Microbial mat bacterial communities from mineral coupon in-situ incubated in ocean water Damariscotta River, Maine, United States -... | ecosystem: Environmental > Aquatic > Marine >... | reverse complement strand
TCCACCGAAACGTCGTCGAGTTTAGGAGCAGTATAATGGCTAAATATGTTGGACCTAAGTGTCGTCAATGTCGTAGAGAAGGTGTTAAATTATTTTTGAAAGGCGAAAAGTGTTTTTCAAGTAAATGTGCGATGGAAAATCGTCCGTTTCCTCCGGGGCAACACGGTCAAAAACGCGCTCGTATGTCTGATTATGCTGGACAGTTACGTGAGAAACAAAAATTACGTCGTGTTTACGGTATTTTAGAAAAGCAATTCCGTGGCTATTATAAAGAGGCTGACCGTATAAAAGGTTCAACAGGTGAAAACTTGTTACAACTCTTAGAGTCTCGTTTAGATAATATTGTCTTTAGAATGGGTTTTGGAGCATCACGTAGTGAAGCCCGTCAACTTGTTCGTCATAACGGTATTACTGTAAATGGAAAAAAATTGAATATACCATCTGCACAAATTTCAGCTGGTGATGTAATTGCTATAGCTGAAAAATCTAAAGCACAGTTACGTATTAAAGGTGCAATGGATGCTTCTCTAGCTCGCGGTATTGTCGATTGGGTTGATGTTGATTCTACTAAGTTAGAAGGCGTTTACAAGAATGTACCTGAACGCAGTGAGTTACCATCAGATATCAAAGAGAATCTGGTTGTAGAATTGTATTCTAAGTAATTAGGCTTATTAAATTTCTCCAGTTAATAAACTGGAAAGCAAAGAGGATATTACATGCAAGGTTCAGATGAATTATTAACCCCGCGAATTGTTGATGTTAATCAAGTTAGTGATACGCAGGCGAAAGTCACCTTAGAACCCCTAGAGCGTGGCTTTGGTCATACTTTAGGTAATGCGTTACGCCGCATTTTATTATCATCAATGACTGGTTACTCTATTGTTGAAGCAGAAATTGATGGTGTATTACATGAATACACTACAGTTGAAGGTGTACAAGAAGATGTTATGGACATCCTCCTTAATTTAAAAGGTGTTGCAATTAAAATGGATGATACTGAATCATCCACTGCAAGACTCACATTAAATAAGAAAGGACCATGTGTGGTTACTGCAGCAGATATTGCAGTTGATCATAACGTTGAAATTATTAACCCTGAACATATCATTGCACATTTGAGTGAATCAGGTGACTTAAATATGGTAATGAAAGTTGCTGCTGGTCGTGGTTATGAGGCTTCGAATTTAAGAGTTGTTGATGAGGAAGAAGATCGTCCCATTGGCCGTTTACAATTAGATGCGTCTTATAGTCCTGTTTCAAAAGTTTCTTATAATGTTGAAAATGCGCGCGTAGAACAGCGTACAAATCTTGATAAGCTTATTATTGAATTAGAAACAGATGGCACAATTGAGCCTGAGCAAGCGATTCGAAATGCGGCAACAATTTTACAAGAACAGCTAGCTGCATTTGTTGATTTACGTAGTAAAGAAGCCGATGAGCCATCAGAGCAAGAACCTGATATTGATCCAATCTTGTTACGTCCAGTTGATGATTTAGAGTTAACTGTTCGTTCAGCAAATTGTTTGAAAGCTGAACAAATTTATTATATTGGTGATTTAATTCAATGTACGGAAGTTGAACTACTTAAAACACCAAATCTTGGTAAAAAATCTTTAACAGAAATTAAAGACGTACTTGCATCTCGCGGTTTGTCTTTAGGTATTCGTTTAGAGAACTGGCCACCAGCAAGTTTAGCGGGTAGCAAAGAAGATAAACCAGTATCGACATTGTTAGGTTAGTTAACTAATAACCTCAAATTATACAGAATTGAATATATAGGGTAGTATCATGCGTCATCGTCAAAGTGGTCGACAATTAAATCGAAACAGTTCACATCGTAAAGCGATGTTTAAAAATATGTCTTCATCTTTATTTGAACATGAACTTATTCGTACAACACTAGCAAAAGCGAAAGAATTACGTCGTAAAGCTGAGCCTTTAATTACACTTGCAAAGAAAGATTCAGTTGCTAATCGCCGACTTGCTTTTTCTCGTTTAGGTGATCGTGCTATCGTGACTAAATTATTTAATGAATTAGGTCCACGTTATGTAGAACGTCCTGGTGGTTACTTACGCATCCTTAAATGTGGATTCCGTGCAGGTGATAAAGCCCCAATGGCCTATGTTGAACTTGTTGATCGTCCTGTAGTTGAAGACGAACAAGAAATAGTTGAAGAGTAAATTAAGAATATTAGATGAGAGCCGGGCTATATGCCCGGCTTTTTTTTGCTTAAAATTAAAGAGAGAGATTTTCTAATTTTATAATGATAAATTATTTTTATGTTTAATAAACGAAATAAAATCGGCAGCATACTGGCATTGTTGGGAGGCAGTATAACTATTTATTTTGTGTTTTTTTTCAATATTGATATTTCACGTTACCGTTCTCTTCATGAGTTATGGAATTTAGGTCATATCTTTTTATTTATAGTCATTACATTATACACATATAAATACTACTTAAATAATCTAAAACTTCCAGCTTATAGTGAAATCTTATTTATTGTGATTTTTGCGTTAGTTGTTGGTTTGTTTATTGAATACGTACAAACATTTACAGGTAGAAACTATAGTTATTTTGATGTGTTGCTAGATGTGATTGGAGGATTGATTGGGTTTATCTTGTTTTCGAAATCCATTAGTGATTTCAATTTAGTACAGAAGTTACTTACGTATAGTAGTATTTTAACTTTGCTTAGTCTTTCTTTATATCCCATGGTAATTGTTGTTCTAGATGATTTCAATCAACGAGAAGATTTTCCGATTTTGGTTAAAAACAAAAGTGTTTTCGAAGTAACGAGATTTAAAAAAAGTAATATGAATATTGAATTGGTCAACAATATTTATAATCAAGATAAAGAAACAAAGGTATTAAAATTCACGTTCAAGCCGGGTAATTACTCGACAGCTATTCTTGGTACCTTTGAAACTGATTGGTCTGAATATGGATCTTTAGTTTTTTCAGTTTATAATGACAATGAAACGCCGTCATCATTTGTTATACGTATACATGATAGTAAGCATGAAAAAGTAGATTATGCCTATAGGGATAGATTCAATAAAATTATTAAACTAAAAAATGGTTGGAACGAAATCATTATTAGTTTGAGTGATGTAAAGAATGCACCGGTTAATAGATATATGAATATGAAAAAAATTAGTCAGTTAATTATTTTTAAAAGTAATGTAAAAAAAGAACAACAGCTATATTTCGGGAAAATGAGATTGGTTAAATGATTCTTCTATTTACTGACTTTAGTTATAAAGGACCTTTTGTTGGTCAATTAAAGTCTGCGATTTATCAAATAGATATGGATATTAAGATTATCGATTTAATGCATGATGCACCTATGTTTGACATAAAACATTCAGCTAGCTTACTTAAAAGTCTTTATATTAGCTTCCCAGATGAGAGTGTAGTTTGTTGTGTCGTTGACCCTGGTGTTGGTAGTGATCGTCAGGCGATTGTTATTAGAATAGATGGTAAGTATTTCATTGGACCTGATAATGGGTTGTTTGAATATATATTACGAGACGATAGTAATGCCATTGCATACAAAATAAATTTCCAACCAGAGACTTTGAGTAGCACATTTCATGGCCGTGATATATTTGCTCCTGTTGCTGCGCAAATTCATCAAAATCAATTTGAATCTTTAGAGCCGATTGATCTGAGCAATCTACAACGTTTTGATTGGGATAATAATTTAGCTGAAATAATTTATATCGATTCATTCGGTAATTTAATGACAGGGATTGTAGCAGAATCAATTTCAAAGCAAACGATTATAAAATATCAGGACTACTCTATAAGCTTCGTTAATACTTATGCAGATATGGTTGGTGAACAGCTATTTTGGTACGTAAATTCTAATGGTTTAGTTGAAATCGGTATCAATTCTATGGATGCTGCGGTACTCATAAATGCCCAAATTGGTGATATTGTCGAGCTCACCTAAAATTCGTAATAAGATATATATAACTCATTGAATATGTAGGCTTTATATAATTGATTTTGCTGTAGATTCTATCGCAACGGCCGATACTATATAAACCATTCCTTATCGAAAGTGTTAAAAAGCGTATTAATGAGTTCCCATTCAATAAATGAACTGCTTGAGTCTCTGAAGGAAGAGTTTTTAGCTACGATCTCTGAACGATTACGTGATATAGAGTCTATCGTGTTAAACCTAACTGAAGGGGCTGATGTTGAAGATTTACTTCGAATAGTCCATAGCTTAAAAGGTGCCGCTGGTACACATGGATTTCATATCTTCACAAAGATCTGTCATCAAATGGAAGATATGATGAGAGAATTGATTGATTCAAATAGTATATATAGCCAAGCTGCTGTAAAGGTTTTGCTTGAATACAACGATTTACAAAATATGGCTTTGGATATTATTAACAGAGGCGGGGATGATTTCCACTCTATTGATTCTAAATTAAATCAGATTACTTCTAATGCTAGTAGTAAACAGAAAAAAGTATTAATTGTTGAGCCCTCGCCATTATATGCTTCTTTGATTACGTCGGTAATTGAGCCGGAAGATTGTCAAGTCAAAATTGTTAATGATGGATTTATCGCTCTAGAGAGTTTATTGATGCAACATTATGATGTTGTTATTACCGCTATGGAAGTTCCAACATTAAACGGCGATGCATTAATTTCAGCTGTAAGATTATCTCGAAGTAAAAATAAAAATATTACAGCAATATTAGTTACGACAAAATCAGTTGATAATATTGAACATATCGATATCTTTAACCACATTGTAAATCGTAACGCTATTAAAGATGGTTTACTTATTAAAATTATAAATATCTAGCTCTACTCTTTAGAAAAAGTAATATCACCATAATATGCAGTAGCAGATTCACCTGTGTTATCAGTATCTGTCATAATAGCGACTGCGGTAATTTTCATCGGTATTTCACCGAAAACACGTTGATAATCATCGTAAATATTTACTCGTTCTTTTACCCACTTCCCAATATTTTCTTTCCCGGACTGACTTACTATCATTTGCACACGCTTGGTATAAGCATTATCTGTTGTATATCCAATAGGTTGTACGTTGTCCCATACATAATTTAAAACAGCCAATGGTGGATATTCACCATGAATAGATTTATATAATTCAACTTTAAAACTTTCCCAACCTGTTAAACGTTCAACATCATATTCAAAGGTGATATAAATACGGGCGGGATAATCATCACCATCTTTAGAATTAATATTTGCCTTAGTAATGATATTATCAATTTTCCACTGCCAAGTTAGAATAGGGTAATCTCTAGGATTAATAGATATCCTATTAATAACACCAGATGCTGATGCATGACTTACTGCTTTGTATATAATTTTGTCGTTATCGCGGCTTAAAAAATATGCTGTTTTGTTATCAATGCTATCAAAATTTAGAGGGCGCCAGCCAGCTGGAGTTATAGTATTTATATTTTGATTTGAAAAATTTCCCGCAATTATGTAATCAGCGCTGTAAGTTGAGTTACTTAGTATGAAGCACGACATAATGGTAGCGATACGGTAAATCGTCATAGATAATCTCGTGAATTTATTGTAATCCTAGGCCAATGATAGACCCATATAATATTAAAAAGTTCTTTTTTGTATTAAATAAGATTGAATATGTTTTATGGGTAAATATAAATAATTATTATCACTTCGTGAGTATAAGACTCTGTGAATGTGGCATGGTTAACAGTATTAATATTAGTTTTTGATAATATATGCAAATCATCTGGACGATGACTCAATGCACATGGAAGCGCTAATTATGATTAATCTCCTTTCAGCTGAAGATGCCTTTGCCCAAGCGGTACGTTTATATAACAAGCATGAATTTGGCACTTCAATACCCTATTTCTTACATGCGATTAGGAAAACACCTAAAGGCGATCCGTTTGCAAATGAATATATAGGTTTTTATGGTTTGTGCCTAATGCGATTAGGTAATCAAGATGAGGGCTTTAATAAATGTATCATTGCTGCTGAATCAGAATTAAGTAATCCTGACGTTTATTTAATATTGGCGCGTGCGGCAATATTATTGTCAAGACGTAAAATGGCACTTAAAGCGTTATCTCAAGGTTTAGCGATAGATCCCCAGCATCGAAAATTACAAAACTTAAGGAAACAATTGGGTATTCGTCGCAACCCAATATTTGGATTTTTATCGAGAAATAATTTTCTGAATGTACTATTAGGTAAACTTAGTTACAAAACCATGCATGGTTAAATTTATTTTTCTAATAAGGGTTTTAAATATTGCCCAGTATATGATTTTTTAACTTTTACAATATCTTCAGGCGTGCCTGCAGCAACAATAGTCCCTCCTTTGTTACCACCTTCTGGACCTAAATCAATAATCCAATCTGCCGTTTTAATAACATCAAGGTTATGTTCAATAACAATCATCGTATTACCGTGATCACGCAGTCTGTGCAATACAGTGAGTAATTGTTCTATATCATGAAAGTGCAAACCGGTTGTCGGTTCATCAAGGATATAAAGCGTTTTTCCTGTATCACGTTTGGATAACTCCCGTGACAATTTTATGCGCTGGGCTTCGCCACCAGAAAGTGTAGTTGCATTCTGTCCGAGTGTTATATACGAGAGGCCAACATCCATTAATGTTTGTAGTTTACGTTTAATAACAGGAATGGCATCAAAAAAGACAACAGCATCTTCAACTGTCATTTCTAGCACTTCGTAAATACTTTTACCTTTGTAACGTATTTCTAACGTTTCACGGTTATAACGTTTACCATGACAAATATCGCAAGGTACATAAACGTCTGGTAGAAAATGCATTTCTACTTTTATAACGCCGTCACCTTGGCAAGCTTCACAACGTCCACCTTTTACATTAAAACTAAACCGCCCTGGCGCATAGCCGCGTGTGCGTGCATCTTGTGTTTGTGCGTATAATTCTCGCAGTGGGGTAAATAATTGAGTGTAAGTTGCTGGGTTAGAACGAGGAGTTCTACCAATAGGACTTTGATCAATATCAACAATCTTATCAAATTGATCCATACCAATAATATTTTCAAATGCTGCAACTTCAGCACTAGCATTATTTATTTCTTTTGCCGCAAATCGATACAGCGTGTCATTGATAAGTGTTGATTTACCTGAACCGGATACACCTGTAATTGCCGTCATTAAGCCGACAGGTATGGTAACTGAAACATTCTTTAAATTATTTCCTGATGCACCTTTAATTGTGAGTTGCTTATCTGGATCATTAATCGTTCGTATTTTAGGCACCTTAATCGATTTTTTACCTGACAAGTATTGACCGGTAATAGACTTATGATTATCGAGAATTTCTTGCGCTGTGCCTTGGGCAATTATTTCACCACCATGTACACCCGCACCAGGTCCAATATCCACAACATAATCTGCACTTAAAATAGCTTCTTCGTCATGTTCAACAACGATAACGGTATTTCCTAAGTCACGTAAATAATTGAGAGTATGTAATAGACGGGTATTATCACGTTGGTGTAATCCGATTGACGGTTCATCTAAAACATACATAACACCAACAAGACCTGCACCAATCTGGCTCGCGAGGCGGATACGTTGCGCTTCACCACCCGATAGGGTGTCTGCTTTACGATCTAAAGATAAATATTCTAATCCTACGTTAACTAAAAAGTCTAAACGCTGACTTATTTCTTTAACAATCTTTTCGGCTATTTTCCCCTTGTGACCTTTTAACTTTAATTTTTTAAAAAAAGTTTGTGCTAGTTCAATGGGTAAATTGGTAATTTCTGGTAGAGTTGTTTCTTTAACAAATACATGTCGTGCCGCTTCATTGAGTCGTGCACCTTTACATGTAGGGCAGGGTTGTTGGCTTATGTACTTGCCTAATTCTTCTCGAACCGTATTGGATTCTGTTTCCCGATAACGGCGTTGCATGTTATTTATAATGCCTTCGAAGGTTTGTACCTTTTTATGTTGTCTACCGTTATCATTAAAGTAACTGAATGTAATTCGTTCGCTACCACTACCGTATAAAATTTTCTTTTTCACATCATCATTCAATGTTTCATAAGCAGCATCCATATCAAACTTGTAATGAGCAGAAAGTGATTCAATCATTTGAAAATAATATATATTACGTCGATCCCAACCGCGTATGGCTCCACTGCTTAAGCTTAGTTCGGGATGCACAACGACACGTTCTGCATCGAAGAACTGATTCACTCCCAGACCATCACATGTCGGGCATGCACCGGCAGGATTATTAAATGAAAATATACGTGGTTCGAGTTCACTAATAGAGTAACCACATTCTGTACAGGCATAACGTGCAGAGAAAACAATATCGCCATTTTTCTTTGCAAGATTTTCATCCATGTATGCAATACGCGCTAAACCATTTGAAAGCTTGAGAGCAGTTTCAAAAGAATCTGCCAATCTTTGTTTTATATCGTCTCGTACTTTAAACCGATCGATAACAACTTCTATCGTATGCTTCTTGCGTTTGTCTAAAGTTTCGAGTTGATCAAATTCGTGAATTAAACCATCGATACGTGCACGAACATAACCGTCGGCACGCAAGCTATTTAAAGCATGTTCATGTTCGCCTTTTCTGCCGTCAACAACAGGGGCGAGTAGCATTAATTTTTCGCCTTCAGGCATGGCTAAAACCTGGTCGACCATTTGGCTAACTGTTTGAGCGTCTAACGTGGTGTTATGGTCTGGGCAACGGGGTTCACCGGCGCGAGCAAAGAGTAACCTTAAATAATCATATATCTCGGTAATAGTACCCACGGTTGAACGTGGATTATGTGATGTGGATTTTTGCTCAATTGAAATGGCTGGGGAGAGACCCTCAATGTGGTCAACATCAGGTTTTTCCATGACAGATAAAAACTGGCGAGCATAGGCCGAAAGGGACTCAACATAACGGCGTTGACCTTCAGCATAAATGGTATCAAAAGCTAGCGATGACTTACCAGAACCGGATAAACCGGTAACAACAATGAGTTTATCTCTTGGCAAATCAAGGTCAATATCTTTGAGGTTGTGGGTGCGAGCCCCACGAATGTGAATTGTATCCATTTGTTGATTTTCATCTTATACAAACCCGCTAATATACGTGCCTATCGGGTTGGACGCAAAATTATCTTTGCAAATTTATATTGCCAAAAATATATTGCCTAGATGAGTGGTATAATATCCTGCCTTTATCAGCTAGAACGAATATACTGGCTGTCATAATTAGAAAATTATTGTAAAGACTGAAGTCGATACCTATTAAATTAAGAATGAATATAAACACCGATAAAATGAGCCGGGTTGAAAAACGTACGGCAGTCTCACTTGCAGGTGTATTTTCCACTCGAATGCTAGGGTTATTTATGATCTTGCCTGTCTTCGCTGTTATTGCGGAGGGCATGCCAGATTACACCCCAACACTAGCGGGTATTGCACTAGGCATATATGGTTTAACTCAAGCAGCCTTACAAATACCGCTTGGTCTATTATCCGATAAAATAGGTCGAAAACCGGTGATTCTAGGCGGTTTACTGGTCTTTGCTCTTGGTAGTGTCGTCGCGGCATCAGCTGATACCTTGGTTTGGATTATTGTGGGCCGAGCCTTACAAGGCTTAGGCGCAGTTGCCAGTGCCGTTATGGCTTTGGCTGCGGATTTAACCCGTGAAGAGCACCGCATGAAGGTGATGGCGACAATAGGCATGAGTATTGGTTTTTCTTTTGCTCTGGCGTTGGTTTTAGGCCCGGTAATTAATAGCTGGTTTGGGCTATCGGGCATTTTCTGGCTAACCGCAATATTGGCAATTTTGGGGATGTTTATCGTGATGGTGTGGGTTCCAACACCCACGATATCGACCTTTCACCGTGATGCACAAGTCGAAACCAGTTGGTTTAAAACCGCCATTACCGATACTCAACTACTCCGCCTTGATGCCAGTATTCTCATATTACATAGCGTTCTGATGTCGACCTTTGTCGTAATGCCATTTATCTTACGCGATCGACTAGGTTTGGTTGTTGATGGACACTGGCATATTTATTTACCTATTTTATTTCTTTCGATGGTTGGCGTGGTGCCACTAATCATTATTGGCGAGAAGAAACGCAAATTAAAACAAATGCTTATTCTTGCAATCGCAGTATTAGCTTTAGCTCAGGCCGGTTTTTCGTATTTAGGTCACTCTTTAGCAGGCATAACATTCATGTTATTGTTCTTCTTTCTGGCATTTAATTTAGTCGAAGCCACCATGCCGTCGTTAGTTGCCAAAATGGCACCGGCAGAGCATAAAGGCACTGCAATGGGCGCGTATTCAAGCTCTCAATTTTTTGGTGTTTTTGTTGGCGGCGCAATGGGTGGTTGGTTAAGCCAATATTCAGGACTAGATAGCGTGTTGTGGTTTAATGTAGTTTTACTTATCGTATGGTTTGTTTTAATTATTACTTTACGTGAACCACAATATTCAAGCAGCATGTTATTAAATGTAGGAAAATTAGATAGCTCTCAAGCAGCGGAGCTAGCTAACGAACTAAGTGCAATCTGCGGAGTGCTCGATGCAACAGTAATTGGTGACGATGGTGTCGCCTATATTAAAGTTGATAAAGAACTCCTTAACGAAGAAGACTTAGAAAAATATTCTATTAATATTTAACTACACATTAATAGAATAACGAAGCTGTAAACATATCGATATTAAATAATATTATTTCATTAAAAAAATATAACTAGAGGAAGACAAAAATGGCACGAGGCGTAAATAAAGTAATACTCATCGGTAATTTGGGTAAAGATCCCGAAGTTCGTTATTCACCGAATGGTGGGGCTGTTGCAAATATTACCTTAGCAACTTCAGAAAGCTGGAAAGATAAAAACACAGGTGAACAGGTTGATAAAACAGAATGGCATCGCGTTGTCTTCTTCCGTCGTTTAGCAGAAATTGCAGGCGAATATTTAAAGAAAGGCTCTAAAGTTTTTATCGAAGGCAAGCTGCAAACACGTAAATGGCAAGACAAAGATGGTCAAGATCGTTACACAACAGAAGTGGTTGCTAACGAAATGCAAATGTTAGACTCTAAAGGTGGTAGTGCAAACTTTAATCCTGGGCAACAGCAACAAGCTGCCCCTCAACAAGCGCAACAGCAATACAATGCACCGCAAGGGCAACAGCAACAAGCTCCTCAACAACAAGCAGCACCAGCAATGAGCGGTGGTGATTTTGATGATGACATTCCGTTCTAGAGGTAGCCTGAGGTTTAATCTGTTAAAAGGAAATGCCTACTGTTAAGTAGGCATTTTTTATTCACTAAATTCGAGTTCATCTTGAATAGACATAAGTCCAGCTATCGCACATTGGCCATCAATACTTTCTTCTTCTGATTGTCCAGGCGGTGCACCAGAAACGCCAATTCCTCCAATGGTTTCACCATGGGCTTTAATAACTTCGCCACCGCCAACAAGTAATGCACCAGGATTGTGTTGAACTTGATTGGGAATCTTTCCGTTTTTAAGTAGAGAGGCTAAGGTTGCAGTTGAATTTCTAAAACTATTGGCTGTCCATGCTTTACGGATAGCCGTTTCAACGGTATGTGGTCCAGCAAAACGATCACGCAATACAACCTGAACATTACCGCCTCGGTCAACTATGGCAATAGCAACAGAGTATCCCATTTGCCTACATTTTTGAATGCCACGCGTCGCTGCTTTATTAGCTAAATCAAGATGTAAGCTTTTATAGTTGTAGAGTGCCGGTGATTCAGCGCGAACGACAGTTAAATATAGAAAAATAAGAAATATAAAGTAAATTTTTAAATAAATCCGCATGGCTATATCCTTTTTATTTTTTATGAATATTACATTATGTATGGTTATTCAATAGGTGTAATTGCACAGATATAATGAATATAGTTTCAAAATGGTGCATTACGAATTATCAACGTAGTATAAAAGTACAACTTTGGTGCGCTTTTAACGATGGAGTTGTAAAATAATGCTGAAATTAACTGAAATCTATAGTGGCACTATAATTGCTCTATGAGTAATAAGATTAAAATTTATTACTGGAAAGATGAAGAAATTACATATTTTACAAATTGATGAAGGTGATAGTCGCTCTGAAATATTAGCGCAATCAATTTTCGAATCTGGACATGAAGTAATTGCCAGAATTAGTGTAGAGAGTAACTTAATGCATTATGTTGAAAAATATAATCCAGACTTATTAATGATAGACATGATGGTGCCCACTGAAAATGTTTTAGGTACGATATCAGCTATAAATGACGTGGTACCAAAACCTATCGTTTTTTTTGCAGAACGCTCAGAAAATGACATCATTAATGCTGTTGTGAATGCAGGTGTTAGTGCTTTTGTTGTTGATGGTTTAAGTGCGGCCAGGATTAAACCGGTAATGGAATTAGCCATTGTTAGGTTTAAACAGAATCAAAAATTAAGAGAAGAGTTAGAAAAAACAAAAAAATCACTTGAAGATACAAAAGAGACCTTAGCTGAACGTCGTATTATTGATAAAGCAAAAGGTATTTTGATGAAACAAAAGAAAATAGACGAAGACCAGGCCTACAAAACATTAAGAGCTTTAGCAATGAATCAGAATAAAAAAATTGGAATGATTTCGAAAGAATTAATCGATGTGGCTGGAATTTTAATAAATTAAATATAATTATCTTTAATGATGAAGTGTATTATATAAAGTAAGCGTTAGCTATAGTCGGCTAACAAAGATAATGCAACAAGGGCAATGACGCCCACAATGTCTGTTCGTAGAATGGATGTTGTGGGCGTTTTTTTTTGGTTATATAAAATGCAAACAACAATCAATAAAAATATAGTTGAAGTAGTTAATTCTGAAAAGGATAACTCGTTTACGCAACTTAAAAAGTTACCGATTGTTGTTATTGGTAGTGGCCCTGTTGGATTGAGATTTATTCAAGCTTTACGTAAGAGGGATAGTACTCAACCAATTATTCTGTACGGCAAAGAACCTTGGGAACCGTATAACCGAGTTAAATTATCATCATTACTATCAGGTGATATAAAATTTAATGACGTAAAGAATGCTGTATTTGACGATCTTGACCCACATCTTATTTGTCGTTTTAACTGTGCAGTTTTAAAGATTGATACGGTTGCAAAGATGCTTGTCGATGAAAATGGTGGGTATCAACCTTATGAAAAACTTGTTCTTGCTACGGGATCGCGTGCGCATGTACCAAGTATTAAAGGTATTGATAAAAAAGGTGTTTATGTCTTTCGAGACCTTACTGATACACAACATCTAATTGCTCGTCAAGTAAGAACAAGAAAAGTAGTTGTTATAGGAGGTGGATTGCTCGGTATTGAAGCTGCAAAAGCGATGCAGCGAAATAATACAGAGGTAACTATTATTGAGCATATGCCTCGATTGTTAAGTACACAATTAGATGAGGAGGCTGCAGCGTTATTACGTGAATATATTATGTCACTCGGAATTCATGTTCGGTTAGGTAACTCTGTACATGAAGTAATACATAATAAGCATGGTGTTAGTGGCATAAAATTATCTTCGGGTGCTGAAATAAGTTGCGATACAGTTATTGTTTCAGCTGGGATTAGACCAAATGTTGAAATAGCTCGAGAGGCACATATATCAGTTGGCAAGGGTGTACGTGTTGATGATTCCATGCAAACAAATATTAAAGATATTTACGCCATTGGTGAATGTTGTGAACATAGAAAAAAAGTATATGGTTTAGTTGCACCCGGGTATGAGCAGGCTGAAGTCGCTGCACATACTATTGTAAAAGGTAAATCAAAATATAAAGGGTCTATTGTATCATCGAGCCTTAAAGTTATCGATAAGTCTGTTTTTAGTATGGGTGAGGTATTAAGCGAAGGATTTGATTTAGTTTATTCAGAGTATAAATATGTTAATTATAGTAAAGACATCTATCGAAAAATCATTTTAAAGAATAGACGTATTGTTGGTGCAATTTCGGTTGGAGAGTGGAAAGAACAAAGAAGGCTTCAGTCATTAATTAACAATAAAAAAATGTTGATGCCATGGCAAGTAAGCCGGTTTAAACAAACTGGTAATTTACTATCAGATAAGGAAGAAGCAGATGTAAAAAGGTGGCCAAGTTCTGCTGTCGTATGTAACTGTACAGGAAGAACGCGGGGAGACATTTCAAATGCTATTGTAAGTGGTTGTCAATCTGTTGAGGATGTTGCAGATAAAACAGGCGCATCTACTGTTTGTGGTAGCTGTAAACCTCTGCTAGTTAATTTGTTAGATTCGAAAGAACCTGTCAAGCCTGTAGGGTTTTCTAAATCAATTAATGTTATTTCAATTGCGTTGATAATAGTTGCTTTACTTGCTTATGGTTTTGGATCTCTACCTTACAGTTTGAGCTCGGAAATTAATATTCAATGGGATGTAATTTGGAGAAACAGTTTAACTAAACAAATTACTGGTTTTAGTATTTTGGGTTTGAGTTTAATTGCGGTTAGCTTGTCATTACGAAAAAGAGTAAAGAAAGTAAATTTTGGTGATTTTGATATGTGGCGTGGGCTTCATGTTTTTATCAGTGCTCTTGTTGTTCTTACCTTGTTTATACATACGGGTTTTAGAGTAGGGGATAACTTAAACGCGTATTTAATGCTTTTCTTTATCGCAATGCTTTTAATTGGCAGTTTGTCTGCTATTACAATTTCCTTAACGCATAAATTTGATTTAGTCACCATGACAAGCATTCGAAAAAAAATGGTATGGGGGCATATTATTTTATTTTGGCCTGTTCCTGTTTTGTTAATGTTCCATATTTTTAAAAGTTATTACTTTTAACAAGTTTGCTGAGGAAAATAAAGTTGTTAACGAATAACAAAAAAATATGGATTATATGGTTTATCTCGACTGTGGTAATAGCGATGTTCTTTGGTTATAAGATATTTTCAGATAATGAGGATAAAACGGTGTTTTTGCCTGGCAACACAAGTCATGGGCATTATCAAATAGAACTAGCATGTTCTGCTTGTCATACAGATAGTTTTGCAGATGAATCAGACATACAAAAGGCTTGTACTAATTGTCATGCTGAAGAATTAAAACTAGTGGATGATTCTCATCCTAAATCAAAATTTACCGACCCAAGAAATGCAGACCGTGTTGCAAAACTAGACGCAAGGCAATGTGTTACTTGTCATACAGAGCATAAGCCAGAAATTACAGGTGATATGGGGGTAACCGTACCTGAAGATGTTTGTGTGGTGTGCCATAAAGATATTGCAGAAGATAGACCAAGCCACAAAGGGTTGGAATTCAACACCTGTGCTTCAGCAGGGTGCCATAATTTTCATGACAACAATGCATTGTACGAAGATTTTTTACTTAAGCATGCAGGTGAAAAAGATGTTCTCGATGTACAGATTAAAAGTAATACTGATATACATAAAAGGATAAGTTTTATAAGAAATTACCCTATTAAAAAATATCCTTTAAAGGAACTTACATTATCAGATAAAGATAGTCCTGAAAGTATTAAGGTTGATCAGAAGATTATCGAACAATGGAGTAGTACTGCACATGCAAAATCAGGTGTGAATTGTACGGCTTGTCACAATGATGAGGATAACAAGAGTCAACAGGCATGGAATAATAAACCATCTGAGAAAAATTGTGGTGTTTGTCATGATATCGAAGTTAAGGGATTTAAAGAAAGTAAACATGGTATGCGAATAGCTCAAGGCTTACCGCCTATGCAGCCTGAACTTGCACGACTTGAGATGAAATCATCATCGCATGGAAAAAGTTTAACCTGTAATACTTGCCATAGTGATCATACGTTTGATGTAGTCAGAGCAGCAGTTGATTCCTGCTTGCAATGTCATGATGATAAACATAGTCAATCTTTTAAAGACTCACCTCATTTTAAATTATGGTATGAGGAAGTTGTCCGTGGGGAAAAAGATAAAAAAGGTGTCTCCTGTGCAAGTTGTCATATGCCTCGTATAGAAAAAAGCTTCCCTGGTGGGGATAAGCACATCGTTGTGCAACATAATCAGAATGAAAACCTGCGACCCAATGAAAAAATGATTCGCAGTGTTTGTATGAATTGTCATGGTCTGGAATTTTCAATCGATGCATTGGCTGATCGAGACTTAATTGACAGTAATTTCCTCGGCAAACCTAAAGCACATATTAAGAGTATAGATATGGCGGTAGAGAGGGTGAAACAAAAAACCAAGTAATATTTTTTTTATAACCAGGAGAAAGAACGATGAAACTTAAAAACGTAATGAGTAGTGTAGTAATGGGCTTAGGCGCAGTCTCTGTGTTAACAGCTTGTGGTGGCGGTACTGAAACCAAAGGTGGCATATCGCCTCAAACGATGGCCGATTCTTTACATATGGTAATGGCATCAGATCGTGCAGTTTACACTAAGTTGATCGTAAACCGTCTAGTGAAAGATGAAAAAGTTATTAAGGCAAGTGAACATTGGAAAGACGATAAAGCACTAGTCTTACCGGCGCAAATGTTTAGATATGGGGCAGAAATGGTAACGGAAAAGGGTGCAAACTTTAATTATTCACTTTTATCTGAATGGCCTATTAATAGTCAAAATAGTCCTAAAACCGAAATCGAGAAAACAGGCTTGAAATTTATCGCCGCAAACCCAGGTAAAAATTATTACTCAGAAGAAAAATTAGGTGATAAGACATACTTCACTGCAATTTATGCCGATACGGGTATTGCGCCCGCATGTGTATCTTGCCATAACGATCATAAAGATAGCCCTCGTACCGATTTTAAATTGGGTGATGTAATGGGTGGCGTCGTTATACGAATACCTGTAGAAAGCTAATTATTATATAGGAGAAATAAAATGACACCGGAAACAATAGATTTAGTAAAAACAAGTTGGGATAAAGTTAAACCTATTTCAGAAACAGCGGCCGAACTTTTCTATGGCAAACTATTTGAAATTGATCCCTCTCTCAAAAGTATGTTCCCATCAGATATGAAAGAGCAAGGACGAAAATTAATGGCGATGATCAATACCGCCGTCAATGCGTTAGATAAGCTTGATAGTATTGTTCCTGCAGTTCAAGACTTAGGCAAGCGTCATGTCGGTTACGGCGTAACTGATGCCATGTACGATACTGTCGCAGAAGCATTAATTTGGACTTTAGGACAAGGTCTTGGTGAAGAATTTACCGATGATGTTAAAGCCGCATGGGTTGAAACATACACTATTCTCGCTACGACAATGAAGGATGCCGCAAAAGAAGCAGCATAGAATCATACTGTGTGTTACTCCACTCTAAGGAGTAACACATAGAGCT
>Ga0316205_10002810_pt1 | contig 17364 bp, 3 predicted proteins | sample 3monthpyrite_MG_FD_204941 | JGI IMG/M metagenome (GOLD analysis project Ga0316205, IMG submission 204941) | Microbial mat bacterial communities from mineral coupon in-situ incubated in ocean water Damariscotta River, Maine, United States -... | ecosystem: Environmental > Aquatic > Marine >... | reverse complement strand
GATAGTGTTACTACAGCTGCTTCAGATTCAGTTTCTATTGAACTTGAAGGCACAGCTAGTATTAATTATTACACTGATGATACGTTTATCCAAAAAACAAGTACTTCAACCATTGGTGTTCCTCTTCATGTTCAAGCAAATGCAAGTTTATGTAACGAGCGTTCAACCGAAATAGAAATTGTAGATATCATCATAGAATCAAGCTTATCCGGTGATAGGGAGCAATTTATAGGAGTAGAAACGGAAAGAAATTCGGGCGTTTTCCGTATCCAAGAAGAGATTCCAACAAGAAATTCAATTGATTTTCCAGTTACGCAGGCTAATGCTATTCTTGAAGTAATGATTGAGGATGAGCTGGTTGCTGAATTATTGTGCGCAGGTCTTGCAGGTGCTACTGAATCAAGAGTAATAGCCTCTTTAGTTGTGGATATCTTTGGAACTGTGTATGATAGTGAAACAGGGAAAGTAATAGCAGGAGCTACTGTTCAACTTATCGATATTACAGGTGAGGGAAATGGCGGAAATCCTGGTGAGTTTGCAACTACTTTTAGCGTTGATGGTGTTACGGAAATTGATAATGCTCAAGTAACCGGAGCGGATGGCAGGTTTTCTTACCCATTTGTATTGCCAAGTACCTATAGAATACAAGTCATAGCACCTGATAGGTATAATTTCCCGTCAGAAGTTGGTATTGAATTCCAACCACAAGACAAGAAAATAGATTCTCTTGCATCTTATGGTTTAGAATTTGAGCTAACTAATACCGCACAGGGAATTGATTTGGATGTTCCATTAGATGGTCAAGCAATTAACGTACTTTTCTCTGATAAAAAAGTTGATAGAAATACTGCAGAGATTGGTGATTACCTGAATTACAGCGTTGAGGTTCGCAGTGAAGCAGTTAATACTGTAAATAATTTGGTGATTGAAGATAAATTACCTCTTGGCTTTGAGTATATCACAGGGAGTACTCGAATAAATGATGTTGCAGCAGCCGATCCGGCTGGTGGTAGCGGACCAACGCTGACATTCACTATCGATTCTCTTGAAACGGGTGATAATGTAACCGTTAAATATCGCGTGTTAGTTGGACCGGGATCTCAAAAAGGGGATGGTATTAATACCGCCATTGCCACTTCAGATGAGTTAATTGCACGTTCAAGTAATAGAGCAAGGGTAGAAGTGGAAGTTCGTGGCGGTGTATTTAGCGATGATGGATATATTTTTGGAAAAGTATTTGCCGATGTTAACAAGAATGATATTCAGGATTATGGGGAATTAGGTATTCCGGGCATTAGATTGTATCTGGAAAACGGGACGTTTGTAATAACCGATGTAGAGGGTAATTACACGATGTATGGTATTAAACCCAATAAGCACGTATTAAAGCTAGACAATACAACATTGCCGGCAGGTGCTGCATTAAATGTATTGGATAATAGACATGCAAATGACCCTTCAAGTAGATTTGTTGACTTAAAAAAAGGTGAATTTCATCGGGCTGATTTTGCTGTTTGTAACTGCGATTTCGGTGATATTTATGAAGAAATTCAATACCGCATTGATATGTTAAGAGGAAAGTCTGGCGAATTGAATTCTTCACTAAAACAAAATTTCTCTATACAAGACAAAAAATTCTCAGGCGGCAATACCAGAAACCAAGCTACTGGAATTATTGGAAATCAAAACAGTAGAGAATCCAATGCAATTAACAACCGTCCGCCACCCGAAACTGCACAAGAAGCCGCCGAAATAGCATCTAAAGAGAATAGAATAATTGACAATGGTTCTAATATTGAAAAAGAAGAACCTGAACTTCTGCTAGAGGATGTAATTCGAGATCAGGATAAGGAATTAGGATTCCTGAATATTGCAGACGGAGATACCGTAATTGCTTCACAAATAAATATTTGGGTAAAATCAAGAGTTGGAGCGATAATTGATTTCATAGTAAATGATGAAGTTATACCATTCTCAAAAATTGGTAAACAAGTAACTAGTGAATTCGGAGTTCTAGGGTACGAATTCATTGCCGTTGATTTAAAGCCGGGCAAAAATACGCTTCAATTATTGGAAGTTGATCCATTCGGAAATGTTCGTGGCGAAGTACGTTATTCCATTCTATCGCCGGATGAATTAAGCGAGATTTCATTAAGTATACTTGAAAATGATATACCAGCTGATGGTGTTTCATCAGCATACGTTAAACTGGAATTACTTGATAATCTCGGCATTAACATATCATCGCCAACACCAATAACACTTGATATTACAGCAGGTAGATGGCTGGTTCAAGATTTAAACACTAATGAAGCAGGTATTCAAATACTGGTAGAAAACGGTGCAATTGAGTTAGAAGTACAAGCAACAGCTAAACCTAGTAAAGCCAAACTTAAAGCTAGTGCCGGTGTACTTTCTACAGAAACTGAGTTAAGATTTGTGCCGGATTTAAGACCACTTATTGCAGCAGGTATAATTGAAGGAACACTAAGATTTAATGAATCCGTTTCTATTAATTCTGCCGCTGATGATGATGGATTTGAAAGAGAATTACAACAATTAGCCTACGATTTTAACAGCTTTAAAGCTGATGGACGTATAGCATTTTTCTTAAAAGGAAAAGTAAGTGGTAGTGTTCTTTTAACTGCTGGTTATGATTCCGAAAAAGCTAAAGACGATCGATTATTCAGAGATATCAGACCGGATGAGTACTACCCTGTATACGGTGAGTCATCAGTTAAGGGTTTTGATGCCCAAACCTCAGGTCGTTTATATGTTCGGTTAGATAAAGACAGAACCTACGGTCTATATGGTGACTTTATCACTCAAGAAAGAGATCCAAATAGACAATTAGGGGACTACAGCAGATCACAGACAGGTGTCAAAGCTAATCTAGAGAATGATTTGGGTCGAATTACAGCATTCACCAGTTTATCCAGCACAACAAACAGAGTAAAAGAATTTCAAGCACTTGGCCTTTCAAGATATACTTTACCCGACAATGACATAATTGAAAATAGCGAGATCATAGAATTAGTAACGTATGATAGAGAGCAGCCGGAAGTAATACTTAAAATTGAAAGACTTAGAAGATTTTATGATTACGTTTTAGAAGATTTTTCAGGCACTCTAATCTTTACATCTGCTATCTCATCGGTTGATGAAGCATTTAATCCTGTTTTCATTCGGGCTATTTATGAAGTAGAAAATACCGATGAAAAGTATGTGATTGGAGGCGTTAGTGGAGCAATTAACCTCACCGAGGATTTCACGGTATCGGCTAATTTTGTTCAGGATAATAACCCTGAAAATAATTTCAACTTAGCTTCCGCAAACATCGGGTATGAAATTGGAAACACTCAGATTACCGGTGAAATAGCGCAAACCAGCACCGATAATGACGGAACCGATCAGGCAGGACGCATAGAAGTTCAGCATAGAGGGCAAGTTGTTGATGCACGATTACAAGTGGGTAGATCAGGCGAGAACTTTGCAAATAAAGTAGGAACACTTGGCCAGGGCAGAACGGAAGCTCGTGCAAAAGGGAAAATAAAAGTAAGCCAAAAAACCAGCATCAATACCGAATTACTGTACACAGCAAGTGATACAACCACCGACAATACTATAGGTGGAACCGTAGATTTACAACAGAATTTTAATGGATTTAATGCAAGAATTGGTTTCAGATATTCAAAAACAGAAAAGGAAGCTAATCAAACAACTGAAAACACGAATATTAAAGCCAAGATTGTATCCAAAATCCCATACTTGAAAAATGCTTCATTATTTGGAGAATATGAACAAGACCTAAATGCAACGGATAGAAAATTAGTAGCTTTGGGTGGAGATTACAGACTCAAAAATAATGGCAAAGCCTATGCTCGACATGAATTTATCTCCTCAGCAGGTGGTTTAAACACCTTAAATAGTAATTCCCAGCGAAACAATACCGTATTTGGTTTTAAAACCGATTATGTAAAAAATGGAGAAATATTTTCTGAATATCGGGTAAATGATTCTTTTGATGGTAGATCAGGTAGAGCGGCTATAGGAATAAAAAATAGTTTTAAAATAGCTGAAGGCGTTGCTGCAAATCTTGGATTGGAACGACAGTTTACAGTTGAAGGGCCAAACTCAGGTGATGCTACTGCTGTTTCAGGATCGATGGCGTTTACAGCTAATCCAAATTGGAAAGGGACAACACGTGCTGAAGCAAGATTCTCTAATGCTTCAAATACCTATTTAAGTAGTCTTGGCTATGGCCAACGCATAACTACTAATTGGACATTATTAGCAAAAAATATCCTTTCATTAAATACAATTGCCAATCAATCTGGATTCAGCAATGTTCAAGATCGATTCAGAATCGGTTTAGCATTTCGAGATACTTACAACAACAAACTAGACGGCCTTTTTAGATACGAGTTTAAATATGAAGATCAGAACAATGGGATAGAAACCACTCGTAAGTCGCATGTTTTTTCTTCACATGGTAATTACCATCCGGTAGACCGTTGGACTTTTTCAGGTAGATTAGCGGCAAAAGCATCAGTTCTTGAAGACGATGTTGCTACAAGCACTACCATTCTTGAACTGATATCAGGTAGGGTTATGCACGACATCAATGACAAATGGGATGCAAGCATTAATGCTTCACTGCTTGCGAATAGTGATTTTACTACAAAAGACTATGGCTTAGGCATTGAGGCCGGTTTTATTATGGCTCGAAATTTAAGACTAGCCGTAGGGTACAACCTTTTTGGCTACGACGATAAAGATTTGGTCGACAATAGTTACTCACGCCAAGGAGTGTACGCAGGATTTAGCTACAAATTTGATGAGCAATTATTCGACGACCTATTGCCAAGTAGAATTAAAGGCTCTAAACCTCTTATCGATCGCTCGCTCTATCTAACGTGCGAAGAAGCAGTTCTTGCATGTGTTGAGGAGCCGATTATTGAATTATTGTCAATTCCATTTACCAATGCAATTATTTCTGATCCGGTGTTAATAGCTAGAGATTTGGATTACGACCGACTTCGAAAATATGTGCTGCCTAAACAAATTCACTTCGATAATGATAAGTCATACATCAATATGCCGGCAGCGCAAATGCTTGATAAAGTTGCAAGTTACTTAATGCACAGAGATGACTACATTTTAGACTTATCCGGGTTTACTGATTCTAAATCTTCGAATGCATACAACATGGCGCTAGCACTAAGAAGAGCATTAGCTGCGAGAGCATACTTAATTGCAGCCGGTCTGAAGCCCGATCAAATGACCTATGAAAGTTTAGGGGAAGAATTAACCATAGAAGAGCTAAATAGAATTGAGATGGCGCTTAATCGTCGAGTTGAAGTGAACCTTGAAGACATTAACGAAGATGTAAAATTCATTTCCCAAATCGAAGATTTACAAGTTAATAAGCGAATATCCGGCATTAATAATTGGGATTATATCTTCAATTCAGAGCACAATGCAGTACCAACAGGCATAACGCTTAAAGCGGGTACTAACGAAATAAGTGAGATTCAAGAGTTCTATTTCAAGCGTATTGCCATCGCATTACAAGAATATCCGGCAGCAAAAGTAAATATTACTTTACCGGTTGACGAACGCCTTGCATTATTGAGCTTCGATATTTTGGATTACTTTAGCTCGATGGGCATTTCCGGTGAGCAAGTTCGGGTATATGGAAACGAAAATAATGGACCAAATGAAGTTGTGTTTAGTTATGAAAATGCAAACGATTTAAAACTATTTGACCAAAATGACGATGTGAAGTTCGCTAATAATTCACAAGCAATTACATTAATGAAAGACCTTCTAAGAGTTATAGAAGCAAGAGATGATTATGAACTATTAAGAGATAGATCACAAACTTATACCGTTCCAGATCGATTGTATTTTGCTCAAAGAACTTGGGAATTGAATAATGAGACTGAAGCCGTTGTTTCAAGAATTGGGTCATATTTAAGAAGCAATGATAAAGTGTATCTCGAATTACGCGGAACCGGAACATCGTTAGATCGTCGCAGATCTGATTCTATAAAAGAATATTTGATTGAATGGGGAATATCAGCAGATAGATTACTAATTCTTGATAGTAAAGTATCTGAATCGGGCGAAATGATACATTTTGAGTATAGAAATGCTGATAAAATTAATTTACTTCGACTACAGAAAAACCTCAAAGGTAACGAACAAGAAGGAGGTAACTAATGGGTTTGAAATTTAAACTGGGTAAAATGAAAGTAAAATGGCAGAAAGCAATAGTTTTCGGTTTTGGTTTGATTGCATTCATGAGTGTTTCAGTAGCAACTACTCCATTATCTGAAAAGTCAAACGACATCGTCGACTACCGAACAAATAACCGTGGAAACGAATTTATTTCAGAAAGCGAAGACGTAATGTTCCGCGGTGTATGTACTGATTTACCCGAACTATTTTTCTATTTCTTTGATGCAGATGACGGAAATACATCAGATAATGATGAAGCTACCTTAGAAGCAGGTGATGGAAGCAGTGTAGGTACAATTTATAGATTTTACGATGTTTTAGGCGACGGAACTACAGATGCCGAAATCGAAATACTAAATATTAGTGATGCTCGACTTATCAATTTTGATCAGTCAACATCCGGAACACAGTCGAATTTTCAACCTCAAATTGCGCCTAATGTCTCTGGTATTGGTTCTGAAGGATTTATCGATTTCGAATTTAGATTTTTTCAATCAGGATCCGGAATTCTACAGAATTTTATTGATTTCGCTGCATCAGCAGTTGATGTGGATGGTAATACTGCAAATACACGTGAATTTATAGGTTTCCAAAATTTAGAATCCTTTACTGTAGAAACTACAAATGCACTAACTAGTGGCTTTTCTGATGTCTATTTTACTTTTGAATCAACTACAGACGATGTAGTACCGGGCATAGATCCGTCTGCAACTACTAATGTGGTATACTCAACCTACGAGCAGGTTTCTACTTTTAGAATTAGAGGTGGTGTTAGAGATGCCGGTGCTACAACAGGGGCAAGTCAAGAACGTTTATTCTCGTATAATTTCGATCCTTGTATCATAAACAATTTCACAAATCCTGAAACAACAAATGTTTTTGATCTTGAAATTCGGAAAACGGTTGATGAAACAAATCCAAATACTGAAGACACTGTTTCTTTTAATATAGTTGTAGAAAACGTAGATAATAACACCAGTGCAACCGGTGTATTTGTAACAGATGTTTTACCGAGTGGACTTACTTATGAATCACACAGTGTTACACAAGGTACATTTAACTCAGGCACCGGAGTTTGGAATCTGGGGTTAGTTCCATTTGGTGTCTCAGATACTTTGGTTCTAAATGCAATTGTTAATACCGGCACAGAGGGAAATAATGTTCAAAATAATGCAACAATCTCATCTTTTAATGGGGAAGATCGAAATATTTCAAATAACACTACATCAGCAAGTTTGGTTGTTCGTACACCGGTAGGTCCAACTTGTCAAGATCCACCATTATTCACTTTTAATAGTGCCGGAAACTTAGAACAAGGAACCGCATTATCTGTAGGTGCTGTATATAGATTCAGTTCTGTAGCAACAGGTGTTGATGCTTTAGTAACCATAGAAGATGCAAGTAGCGCAAGTGTAACAGCATTAAATAATGCTAGTTCAAATCAATTTGAGCCTACAATTAATACTTCAGCTTCAGATGGATACATTGATTTTAGCATACGCTTTGTTCAGTCTGGTACTGGGTTTTCCATCAGCTATAATGAAATACCCGTTAGTGGTTTAGACATTGATGGCCTTGGATCTGGGGCTTTAAGAGATTTTGTAGGTTTTGCCAACTTCCAATCATTTACGATCGAGCAATTTGGTTCCGAGATAACGCAGGGCACAATAGGTGATTACACTACATTTACGGCTATAAATGCCACTAATGAGACAGGTAATGTTCAAGTTACAACGGATAACATGGCTTATATCATTTTTAAGACCACCTCAACTGCCTTCATTCGTGCCGGAACCTCTGGCGACGGCGGTACCAGAGATGTTTATTTTGATTTTACAGAGTGTATCATTGATAATTATGATAGCCCGGAAACGACTGATGTTAGTACCGATCTGGAAATAACTAAGACTGTTGACGATAATAATCCAACTGAAAGAGATACTGTACAATTTACGTTAACTCTTGATAATAATGGCCCGTTAGCGGCAACCGGAGTTGTTGTAAGAGACTCACTTCCGAATGGCCTAACTTTAATAAATGGTGTGGTCTCAAAAGGTACATTTAATCCTGTGAATGGTGAATGGACTGTAGGAACCATGCTTAGTTCTTCTCAAGAAACCTTAGAGTTAAATTATTTTGTAGATGCACAAAATGCAGACATAACGCTTACAAATATCGCATTTATAAAAGAGTTAAATCAAAACGATACAAATTCGGCCAATGATACCTCTGCCGTTGATGTAGATGTTGTCACAAATCCGAATGCAGATATTGAAGTATTAAAAAGTATAACTAACAGTACTAGTACAACCATACAGTTTGAATTACAGGCCATAAATGATGGGCCAACTTCAGCCACCAACGTGGTAATAAAAGATTCACTAACAACCGCGCTTACATTTGTTAGTTCACTAGGTGACGGTACATTTACAAGTGGAACAGGAATTTGGGACGTAGGATCAATAGCAGTAGGCGATACTTCCTTTATCACTCTTAATTATTCTACCGGATCAATAGTAAGTGGGGTAAATTATGCATTCCTACAAAGTTTAGATCAGGACGACATTATAGTTGAAGACGATACAGCATCTGTTCCATTTACCTTTAATAACTTTATTTCTGGTACCATATTCCAGGATATTACCGGTGATGAATTCACTGATGGTGATGGAAACATAAATGATGGTTCTGGTGACCAACAAGCTTTATCAGGAGTTGAAGTTCACTTATATCAAGATATTGGAACAGCAGGTCTAGAAGCGACGGAAGATTATTTATCAACCACAACTACAGATGCGAATGGTAATTATCTATTCGAAATTACAGCAAATGATACCTATTGGATTGTTGTAGATTCAAAAACAGGTGAAATGACAGACGGAACTACTTGGCCAGATCAAACTTACGGTCCGGTAGGTGGAATATGTGCTGACGGTACAGGTGGAACTTCTTCAGCAGCCACAATTGCCGGTCCATGTTATGGTGGTAGAAATGGTGCTATTTCTGATAACATACCAACTACACCTGTTGATGGCAGTATTAGCAGTGCCGAGCATATTGCAGAGGTTGTAATTTCAAATAACACCGTTTCGGATGTTGATTTTGGATTCAGTTTTAATGTGATGACAAGCCTTGACGATGCCGACGATACAAATGGTGATGGATCAAGTAGATGGCACCAAGGTTCATTACGGCAATTTATCAACAATGCGAACCAAATTGATGGTGATAATGCCATGCGTTTTGTTCCTGCAATTGCCACCAATCAAACAGGTGCAAATGGTGATTGGTGGAGAATGAATACAAATACAACATCAATGCCCACTTTTACAGATGGCGGTACAACTGTAGATGGTACTGCGTATGATTTAACGGATCCAAATACGGTAAGAGATGAACATTCAGGTACCGTTGGAGGGGATGGAGGAACAATTTCAACAGTTGGAACCGATGCAATTTCATTTGATTATTTCGGAAGAAAAGAACTAGAAATAGACACTGAAGAAACCCCTTTATTTATTATTAATTCTACTGAGGGAAGTATTACAGTAAGGGAGATGGCGTTTTTTAATGGTGATCAAAACGGCGTAATTCAAATTCAGAATAACCCAAGTGGTATTGTTGAGGATAACTTTATAGGCCCGCTGGCAGATGGTACAACACCGGCAGCATTAGGTGTTAATGATAGAGTAAGAAGCGGAATATTTTTTAATGACAGCGACAACTCATTTTCAGTTGATATACTAAATAACTATATGGGCTTTGGTCGATATGATCTGATCGAAAGTGAAAATGAAGATGTATTTATTACGGTAAGAGGAAACGAGATTTTCGAGAGTGGTTTGCAGGCAACAGGAGATACGGATGGTATCTCCGGGACAGGTAATTGGACCATTGAGAATAACTTAATTAGAGATAATGGAACAAGCAGTAGTTCAGCAATAAACGGTGGTTCCGGTATTGAAATAGGTAGAGATGGAGATACGTCACCGGCATCCGGTACAATAACAAACAATACTATTTTTGATAACCAGTCTACAGGTATTACAGTGAGTGAAGATGTGGATAATCTGGTTATTTCAAAGAATATAATTTCGGGTAACGGAGTGCAATTTGCAGCAGATGGTGACCCAAAATCTGGCGCAGGTATTAAATTAATTAATTCAGACGGAGAGCGCGACATAAAAGGAATTACGATTTCTCAAAACGAGATTTTCAGTAACGAAGGTTTAGGAATTGATTTAAGTGAATCCACAACTGTCGCAGATGGAGTTTCCGGTAACGACGGAACTATTGATACCGATTTTACGACCTCACCAAATGGGTTAATCGATTATCCAATTATAACCTCGGTATCAACCGATGGGACTGATATAAATGTAGAAGGCTATGTGGGAACAGATGCATCAAGACTTGAACAAACATTCACGATAGAAGTTTTTGTTTCAAACGATGACGGTGATAACGCCGGCGAAATTGAATCAGGTGATGCGCAGTTTGTAGCGCATGGCGAAGGGAGGTACTATGTTGGTTCTACCATTACGAATACATCGGGCGCATTTGGCTCTCGAATATCAATACCGGTTGGCGTAACACTAAATAGTGGCGATTTTATAACATTAACAGCAACAGATGCAGACGGTAACACTTCTGAATTCAGTGCCAACTATGAAGTAGCTGACTTAGATATCGCGATTACGAAAATTCTGATAAATAACTCACCCATTCCTGTTGATGAAGAAGTTACATTTTTAATAATTGCGGAAAATAAAGGCCCAACTGCTGCTACAAGTGTTACTGTAACGGATGTTTTAACTTCAGAACTGACCTTGGATGCAGGTAGTACATCCGCAACTACAGGTAGTTTCACAGGTAATACATGGACGATAGGCAGTATGGCTGATGGTCAAATTGATACACTCACATTAGTAGCTAATCCAAACTCGACAGGGCTTGGTTTAACAAACACTGCAAGTTTAGCTACGGTCACCGAAACAGATTTGAATACCAGCAACAATTCTTCGAGTGTAGATCTAGATATAAATACAATTATCCGAGGGGTAGTTTTTGAAGATATTACCGGAGATGAAATTACCGATGGAGATACAAATTTTGAAGATTCATTTGGCGATCAACGAGCATTATCCGGAGTAGAAGTTCACTTATATCGTGATTTGAATAATGGCGGGCTAGGAGCAAGTGAGAATTACATAGAAACGGTGTTGACAGATGCAAAAGGTGTTTATTCATTTGCACCACCGGCTAACGATGATTATTGGGTAGTTGTTGATTCTCGTTCTACCGGATTGTCTGATGGAACCATTTGGGCGGAACAAACTTATGGACCAATTGGTGCAATTTGCGCCGATGGAGCAGGTGGCACTGATACAGAAAAAGTTGCATCCGGTCCATGTTATGGTGGTAGGCGTGCAACAACCTCCGATTTAATATCAGCAAGCCCGGGTGATGCTGATATTGCAAATGCAGAGCACATTGCTGCCGTCTCGTTTAGCGGAACATCAATTACAGATATTGATTTTGGTTTCAGTTACAATGTTGTAAGTAATGTGCTTGATGATGCAGATGACGATGGCTCTGCAACTCGGTGGATTCAAGGATCAATGCGGCAATTTTTCTTGAATGCTAACCAGATTTCCGGAGCAAATGCAATGCGTTTTGTACCGGCTGTTGCATCGAATGATATCACTGGAAATGGTTGGGCAATTACGAGTATTGCGTCTTCATTTCCAAGCTTAACGGATGCAAATACAACCGTTGATGGTACTTCTTTTGATTTCCAAAATCCGGATCAGGTGTTAGATGCAAACGCTGGCTCAACAGGTAGCGGTGGCACCGTTGGTGTTGATGTATTAACTCTTTCAACCTTCGAAAATAAAGAACTAGAAATCAACGCCAGCGACTTTCTATTTATCACAGTTAATAGTTCAGGTGGGGATGTCATTATTCAAGATCTGGCAATTTATAATGCGCCTATTACCGGTGCAATCCAGGTCTCAAATAACCCAGACGGTAGTATAATTGATAACTTTATTGGTGCGCGTTCTAATGGTTCTAATCCAACAGGTGCAAGCAGGTCGTTAACCGGTATCTTTTTTGAAGGTATAAGTTCATTTACTTCAGACATCACAAGCAATTATTTTGCCTTTCAACAAGGAAACGCTATTGAGAGTGAAAACGAGAATTCCATCATAAATATCACTGAAAATGAAATTTACCAAAATGCACTTGTAACAACAGTTGCAGATGGTATAACGGGTGTTGCTGAATGGTTTATTGAACAAAACCTTGTACATCAAAATGGATTAACTACAAGTAATTCATCTGAAGGTGGAGCAGGAATTGAGATTGGTAGAGACAATGAACTGGATGAAGGTACAGGTACAATCATTAACAATACTATTCTTGATAACTTTAATGCAGGTATCAACTTATTTGATTACGCATTAAATGTGGTAATCGAGAAAAATATAATTACTGAAAATGGAGTAAATGGTACAGCTACAGGTGCAGGTATCAAGCTTATTAATCCTGATAATGAAAGGAACATTGGTGGAATTTTAATCACAAAAAATAGTTTCTTTGACAATGATGGCCTCGCCATAGACATCGTCCCATTATCATCCACATCAGCCGATGGTGTAACCGCAAACGATGGAGTAGTTTCAACAGATTATGCGAATTACCCAAATGGGGCAATAGATTATCCGGTAATTGATAGCTTAACCATTACCGGTAATGTTCTTACAATTGGCGGGTATGTTGGTACGAGTGGTAGTGTGATTAGCGATGTTTTTTCCATTGAATTGTACACCGTAAACGATGATAATGATAACGATGGCGAAATAGAATCAGGTGATGCGCAATCTGTAGCTCATGGTGAAGGCGAAACTTATATAGCAACTATCTTTACAGCGTCTGATGGAACTTTCCTTGAAACCGTAACAATGCCGGGCACAATTGCTCTTGCTGTTGGTGACTTTATAACAACGTTAGCAATGGACGGGGAAGACAATACATCAGAATTTTCTGCAAATTATGCGGTGCTTAGCTCGGGTGGAACAATCAGTGGATATGTTTACGCCGACGATAACCATAATGGCCAGAAAGAGACCGACGAAACAGGTGTCTCCGGAGTTACAATTGTACTCCGAAATTCTACTTCGGGAATATGTGAAAGCGTAACTACAAACTCTGAAGGTTTCTATCAATTTACCAGTGTTGAGCCGGATGACTATACCATAGTTGAAGCTGCATCAGAATCTACGCCAACTCCCGCATCATGTCCTGCAACCGAGGAAGATCCCACAGGATATGTTTCAACCACAGAAAATACGATCAATATTAATGTTGGTGGTGGCGTAATTCAAAATCAAAATTTTGGCGATTTCTTAGGCTTCCGTTTAGATGGTATTGTTTTTAAGGATGATAGTTTAACAACCGGAATAGCAAATAATGGGATTCTGGACGGGGATGAAATAGGCATTGATGCAGTTACCGTTACTATTACAGATAATTCGGATGTTGTAATTCAAATGACTGCAACTGAAGAAAATGGAGATTTCTCTTTCTGGATAACCGAGGCAGAAGCAGCGAATGGATCTACTTTAAAAATTAAGCAAACCAATCTAACAAGTTATATCTCAACCGGCGGTCAAGTAGGTACAACTGCTGGCTCTTACGACAGAGATTCGGATGCTATAACATTCACTAATACTACCGGATCAACTTATACAGGCATCTATTTTGGTGATGTTCCCCAAAATAGATTACTAACTGATGGGGTTCAATTCGCGCAGCCCGGTACATCTGTTTTCTTCTCACATCAATTCGATGCGAACACGAATGGGATAGTGACTTTTTCTTTAAATAGTTCACCAACTCCGTCCACCATAAATTGGCCAACATTACTTTATTTGGATGCTAATTGTAACGGTGAAATTGATTCCGGTTCTGATGATATCATCACAGATCCACGTTCAATGTCAAGAGGGGAAAGTATCTGCCTGATTGTGCGTACTTCAGTGCCACTCGGCGTTCCTGATGGTGGCGAGAATGGAATAATTTTGCAAGCTGATTTCTCCTTTGTAAACGCAAGTCCAGCAGTAGATCAAACTTATACTCGCAATGATAAAGTAACCGTTGGTGAAGAAATTTCCGCTGCCCTTAAAATTACTAAAGAAGTAGATTTGGCTCAGGCTTTACCGGGGGCAACATTAACCTATACCATTACTTACGCTAACAACGGTGATGACCCGGTTACCACTATAGAAGTAATTGATTCAACGCCGGCATATACAACTTTCGCTTCGGCAACATATAGCACCCCTTTACCTAATAATTTATCAGGTTGCACAATTACAGCACCGGCAGTAGGCGAAACCGGTGCGATTAAATGGGTATTTACGGGATCTTTAGATCCTGGACAGACAGGTACGGTATCCTATACAGTTACCATAGATAATTGATTAAAAATAAAAAACATGACTAAAAGAGAAAGACCACTCGTATTTATAGTAGAAGACAATGAGGCATACCGACTTCTAATAGGCAAAGTATTGGAAAGAAGAGGGTTTTTAGTAATGATGTTTGAACACGGCAGAAAAGCAGTTGACATGCTTCAATATGTGCAACCTGCATTAATCCTGTCTGATATTACAATGCCTTGTATGGATGGGTTTGAATTACACACTTATGTAAATGAAAAATTTGGGCGAGTAAAAATTCCTTTTGTTTATTTATCGTCAAATACATCGCCCGAGTTTATGAAACGAGCCACACAGTTAGGTGCAAGAAGAATGCTTGGCAAACCTATTGCGCCGGATGCCTTGGCCGACACAATTGACCTTGTTTTAAGCGAAACTATTTGAACTTAAAAATTTTATTGAACATTCTTTCATTTCATAGCTAAGCAAACTATGTTTTTCGATGATCACTCATACATCAGCCATTGTACTTAAAAGTATTGATTTTCAAGAATCAAGTAAGATTTTAACGGTACTTTCCCGGCATCATGGCAAGATTTCACTCATAGCCCGCGGTGTAAAACGCCCTAAAAACAAACTGGCCGGCATTATAGAAATTGGCAATATTTTGGATGTAGTCTATTATTATAAGACCACACGATCTATTCAAAATTTAACTGAAGCGTCAATAAATTTTTCTAGTCTTAATTATCGAAGTGATTTCGAACGCGCTTCCATATTATTTGCATCGCTAGAATTAGTGAATCAGATTATTCATGAAAATGAAGTAAATGAAAATGTCTTTACTTTTCTGATGAAGTTCATTACTTGGCTTTCAAATTATCAATCAGTTAATCCATCAATATTTTGTTATGTTCAATTACGTTGTGCAAAACTAATTGGATTTAATCTAACCTATGATGCTGACGATACATTAGATGAAAGGTATTTCGACCTAACACATGGTTTAATTTCAAGTCAATTTCAGTCGGAACTTTCATATAAATTGACCGTCTTACAATCTCGGTTTCTTCAACTGGCTCTTTCGTCAAAAAATGAGAAGGTATTTCAAACTGGTTTGGCTGGCGGTGAATTAAAGCAATTAATACATCATTTAGATGTTTATTTTAAATATCATATTGAAGGATATCAAGATAGAAAATCAGACTCAATCTTTGATCAGATGCTAAAGGATTATTCATGAAAAAAAGAGAACTATATTTAACTGCCCTTTTATTAATACTTGTTGGTATTTCGTTAGGTACAATCGTTGCTCTGTATAGTATAAACCCTGAATTTGCACCATTAAGTGAAGTAAATATTACAGAAATTAAAAGAACAGAAACTCCCTTATTTAATGATGATGATTTAGTTGAATATGATGCACGTTTTGTATTTAAAAGAATCGCAGAAGAAGTTACACCAACCGTAGTTTATATAGAAACTATCATCCCGGTAAATACCCCAGATGACGAAACTCACAATTTTAGTGATGAACTTTGGGATCGATTGGTACCGCAAAGGGCTAGAACGGTTGGGTCTGGAGTAATAATTACGGCAGATGGCTATATACTTACGAATTACCATGTAATTGAAGGTGCAGTTAGAAATGGATTAAATGTAATTTTAAATGACAAACGTGAATATCAGGCGCAACTAGTAGGACAAGACCCAAGTACCGATTTAGCTGTTATTAAAATAAATGCCAAAAATTTACCCTCAGTTATAGTTGGGAATTCTGAAACGGTGGATGTTGGTGAATGGGTATTGGCAATTGGTAATCCATTTCGACTTAGATCAACTGTTACAGCGGGCATAGTAAGTGCATTAAGTCGTGATGTTCAAATCATAAATGATCGTTTGCGCATTGAGAGTTTTATTCAAACAGATGCAGCTATTAATAAGGGAAATAGTGGGGGAGCTTTAGTTAATACAGCTGGTGAATTAATAGGCATAAATACAGCAATTGCCTCGCAAAGCGGTTCCTATCAAGGGTATGGATTTGCCGTACCAAGTAATCTGGCATTAAAAGTTGCAACCGATATTATTCAGTTCGGCGAAGTCCGCCGCGCATTATTAGGGGTAAACATAGCTTCTGTAGATTATGATCGTGCGCAACAAATAGGAATGGAAATTGTGCAAGGTGTCGAAATTCTAGGAGTTACAGAAAACGGTGCAGCCGATCAATCTGATATTCGCTCTGGTGATGTGATCCTACAAGTGAATGGGCAAACTGTAAACGAATCAAACGAATTACAGGAAAAAGTTGCGATAATGAGACCCGGCGAACAGGTTGCTTTAACCATTTGGAGAAGAGGCAACGAGATCCAAAAAACGGTAGAACTAATGCTTTTAGAATCACCCCCAGTTGAAGAACTTGCTTTTGAGGAAGAACCAATCTTAAGAGAACCAAATCCGGCAGAAGATAACACAGGTGTTGATTTTCATGAATTTGATTTAGGTTTTAGAATAATGGCTTTAGCAAAACCGGAAAACAGTCAATCTTTCGACCTTTTGGTTTCACATGTGTATAAATATTCTGAAGCTTGGAATCGCGGATTACGTGAAGGTCAAAAAATATTATCGATCGACGAAGAAACAGTTGAAGATATCGAAACTTTGAAAGACCTTATCACCG
>Ga0316205_10002809_pt1 | contig 17364 bp, 21 predicted proteins | sample 3monthpyrite_MG_FD_204941 | JGI IMG/M metagenome (GOLD analysis project Ga0316205, IMG submission 204941) | Microbial mat bacterial communities from mineral coupon in-situ incubated in ocean water Damariscotta River, Maine, United States -... | ecosystem: Environmental > Aquatic > Marine >... | reverse complement strand
TTTGAGTTAACACCTGATTTTGAAGTTTTTCAATTTCAAGATCAAAATTTTCAGCGATGGATAATTCGTTTTTTATTGTAACCAGATAATTAATCAAGGTTGGAACATCTCTCTGATACTTTTTCTGAATTCGATTTAATTCAGCTTGTCGCTGTCGTAGTTCCTCTAATCTTTGAGGATTAAACTCGATGTTGTTGCGATAACGCTCTGCAAAATGTACTGCCTCTTGAACACTTACACGTGCCTGATTAATTTCTGCCAAATAACTTTCAAATTCCGCCTCTATTCTGGATAAATCTTCTAAATTGAGCTTTAAATGATTGAGTAATTGTATAATATTTGGATCATCCTGATTAACCAATTCAGAAATAGCGGCTGCTTTTTGATTGAGTATTTCAGCATTATCAAGAAGATTCATTTCGTCTTTTAGTTCTAGCTCTTCTCCGGCGTTTAATTTCGCATTTTCAAGTTCCTGAACTTGAAATCTGTATAATTCCGTTTTTTCTAGTAAAGCGTGCTCTCGTTTTTGAAGTAAAGTCAGTTGATTTCTAAGTGATTTTAATTCTGAAAATTCCTGCTGATATTGAGTTAGAACCGGTTGAACTTCTTCAAAAGAATCAATCATAGCACGATGATTTTCTTCTTTCAACAATAATTGGTGATCATGTTGACCATGTAGATCAACCAATAAATCGCCAAGTGCTTTCAATATTCCGATGTTAACCGGTGTATCGTTGATAAAAGCGCGGCTGCCGGTTTGTCTAATTTCACGACGGAGAATTAGGTAGTCGTTTACTTCAATTTCATTATAACTTAAAAGCTCTTCGATTTCTCGAATCGGAACCATCTTTATAGTCGCCTCAGCAATTGCTTTATTTGAGCCATGTCTAATTACTTCTGTATCAGCACGCTCACCTAAAATCATATTCAACGCACCAATTATAATCGATTTTCCAGCCCCCGTTTGACCCGTGAGTATATTTAATCCTTCCCCAAACTGAACTTCAAGTTCGTCGATAAGCGCAAAATTTTTGATGTACAATGATTTGATCATGAAGTAATGATAAGTGTTAATTTTTAAATGTTAAATGCTTTTCTGTGCTGTTTTAACACTTGATGTTAGAACTCGAATAATTTCATCTATATCATTAAGACAATGGGTAAAATTATATTGGATAAGTTCACTTCTCTGAAGTAATCTTAAACAGTATTGTGTTTCTCTAGCTTCTTTTGTGGTGATACTCATTTTATAAGCAAAATCTCTTTTAGTTGAAGCAGCGCTAGCTTCTTCAATAATAGCGCCGACACTTGTCGCAGAACGAAGTATTTGTTTAGAAATAACAAACTCAATATTTGTTTGTAGTTCTTTATTCCATTTAATAATTGAGCGCACAAAGACAAAAGTTTTATGCCGGATTACATTTTCTTGTGCCATAAAAAAGAAGTTTAGTTATTCAACATTTAGCATTCAAAATTTCTCATTTTGAATTAATATGTAAGACCACGAAGAAGCAATGTCCTTACAATCTGCCTATCTTTGCGGAATGAGTAACCAATCAGCAGAAGAAAAAAAAACAACTATCTACGAATTTAAAGTTCCGCCCGGCCAACAAGAGTTGATCCGCTTGGACGTGTACATTACCGGTTTTGTAGAAAATGCCACCCGGAACAAAGTTCAGGAAGCGATTAAAGCCGGATACGTGACAGTAAACGGCAATAAAGAAAAAGTAAGCTACAAGCTATTACCGGGTGATGAAATCTTCATTGAATTACCCAAAGCACCGCCACCGGAAGCAAAGGCAGAAGAAATGGATCTAAATATCGTTTTTGAAGATGATGATCTGATCTTGATAAACAAACCTGTCGGCATGGTGGTTCATCCGGCATTTGGAAACTGGACCGGTACGTTAGTAAATGGTTTGATGCATCATGTGGATGAACTTGGTGAAGCGGATGACGATCTCCGGCCGGGGATTGTGCATAGGTTGGATAAAGACACCTCCGGTTTGCTGGTCGTAGCCAAAAATGATGAATCACTGGCGAAGCTATCAGCTAAGTTTGCAGAAAAAGATGTTGAGAGAACTTATTGGGCAATTATCTGGGGTACTCCCGCCGAAGAAGGAACCATTGAAGGCGACATCGGACGTTCCAAACACGATCGAAAGTTAATGACCGTATTGCCTGATGGCAGAGGTAAGAAAGCCGTTACGCATTACAAAGTTCTTGAGCATTTTGATTACCTCAGTTTAGTGGAAGTGAAATTGGAAACCGGACGAACGCATCAAATTCGGGTTCATTTTAGTAGTATCGGGCATCATGTTTTTGGGGATACAACCTACGGCGGAACTTCCGTTCGATACGGCCCAAATACCGGCATGCGAAAAGTGATGTTTCACAAATTGCTGACCGGGCTAGGTAGACAAGCACTGCATGCTAAAACACTTGGATTTGAACATCCTAAAACCGGTGAAATGGTTCGCTTTGATTCTGAATTGCCGGATGATTTCCAACATGTGCTGGATACTTTAAGGGAGAATTGTAAAGGAGCTTATTAGGAAGGGAATTCTTCTTTATTGGACAGAAATAGTATAGTGAGCGCCACTTTTTGTAAAGAACTTTCCTTGGTATGTGAGGTACGCTCTTTTGAAGATTTACCGAAGGTTGTGTTACTTATATACGGGCTATTTGTTATTAAAAAGTATTGAAGTGTTCAGCGTAAAGGTCGGACCATATTCAAAGGCATCACCTTCGTCCGATAAAGTTTTTTGTGCAATTGGAAGCCTGTATCCCGGTGTAATCGTTAACCCGTTTTTCAGTTTAAAAGTAAAGTTGGCTGTCAGGTTGTAGGAAATCAATCCAGAATTTGGGTCTTTCTCACCGTCCCATTTTGCCCATGTTTGTGAAAAATTAGCAAAGGTAAGTCTTGGCATTAGCCAGTTTGTTGCTTTATAACCAAAACTGAATCCACTAGTTGTTTCAAACGGCCCTTTATAGGTTTTGCTATTTTCATATAGTGAAATTTTATTAATGCTGAAAACAGCCATCGATAGCTTGTTGGAAAGCCCTGTGGCATAATGTAATTCAAGTAGTGGGTCGAATGTTCCGGTTCCAAATTGAATGTGCAGGTGCTCGATAGACAGCCGTTTGGCTTCCAAAGGATTTTCTTCAGTTTTCCCAACGGGTAATGATGTACCGAAAGCAAAGTCTAATCTTCCTTTTTTGGATAAGAAACCATTAAACCGGTGGGAAATAATTAATCGCATATCGCTTATGCCAGAATAATTCTCTGTACGGTGATGGATGTCTCTGTTTTTAAAAATTGCTTCTTTTTCAAATTCGGAAGCAGGTTCTACAAAATCTATGCTTGCAGACTGCATTTTAATATCAAAAGGTACGCGCAACCAAACAGCCCAATTTGTTTTAAACGTATATTCAAAAGAGAACTCCGAGCGAACAAAATCAAGATTTACAATATGATCATGTAATGGAACATCAATTAGCCGACCATCCGTGGCAAGTCCTTTCCAATTAAGATGCCCGCCCAGATAGTCAAACCCGTTAATGGCATTTAAAGTTAGCCTGAAAGCTCCCTTGTGCAGAGTGTCTAGTCCTGCTTCTAATTTTTCATTACTTTGAAGAGCGGGGTTACTACAAGCAGGACAAGCTTGGGAAAATGCTATTGAATTTGCCAGAAGCATCAAAATACCGACTAATAATAATCGTAAATATAACTTCCTCATTTATTATCAATTATTTCTTTCACTTGTTCGATATCGTTCCCTACCACTTTGCCTAAAACTTTCCCTTTATCATCAAAAATCAATGTAAACGGCAAAGCAGGTAACTGGTAGTCTTTTGTCAACTGCTTGGCAAGGGCAGATTCCCAATCTACAATGTCCACTATTCGTAAGGCAAGGTTATCGTAATCCAGAAGTAGCCGTTCTACTTTTGGCGAAAATACCTTGCAAGGTGCACACCAATCAGCATAGAAATCGAAAATGGTAATTATTCCCTCAGTTAGGTGGTTTTTGAAGTCTATCTTATCGCCTCCTTTAATGGTTTCGATATTCAGTCCTTCTTTTTCTTTATCTGTCAAGGGCTGAAGGAGCATTTCACCGGGAAATAAAGCTTCAAAATTTGAGGCGGCTTCAAGCGATTTCTTCAGAGCGTCTGTAGTAACATCGATATCAGCAACAACAATTGCCCGTTTGGAGTCAAGGTCGACTGAAACACTATTCACCCCCTTTACTTTTTTTAGGATTTGAGTGGCGGTATTTGCACACACTTTGCAAGACATTCCTTCAATGGTAAACTCAAATGTCTTTTGACTTTGACTATATCCAGGTATTGTAATTACCAGCATCAGCATTATAGAGAATAACCATATTGCTTCTTTCTGTCTCATATTATTGATTTGTATTGTTTTAAATAACTTGTTGTAAACCGATCGGTTACTATTAAGGTTAACAGCCACAGATAGGTGTTGATTAATAATCCTGTTTTGCTACTTCATATTTGCGGTTACTCATAAACAGAACCGAGAGTGCAATCAAATTGGATTTATTAAGGTCAATGTCCTACCCTTGTCCAATACCTGCGTTTATTAAATCTTGTTGGGTAACTGTTTGGTCACAGCAATCGAGCAGCTTTCCGTTTACTACTATAGATGGAACTCGAATAATTCCGTACGCTTTCATTTTATCAATGCAGGCTTTTTCTTCGCATTGTTTTACCAAATCATAGATGGTGATTTCACAATTATCGTCGGCGGTTTGTTTAACCATTTGAACTACAGGGTTGCAGACAGGACACCCTGCAGTGAAAATTTCAATTGTTCGTTTCATAACTTAACTTTGTGTTTTAAAAAATTAATTCTGACACAAAGTTATGAAGGGGACAGGGGTGGTCGTCAAGAAAAAAAATGAAGAAATTTAATCGGATGTCTCCGATGAGCTGTTATAGCGTGCTAAACGTTCCTCAATTTCTTTCATCTCCTGCAGTCTACTTGTGAGGTCGTTTAGTTCAAGGTTTGGAAACTCTTTTTTGATATACTCAATCTTATCTTCATTGCCACAGTTTCCAGGGCATTTGTCTACTGCATTTACAATTTTTATAGCTAAAGTTTTACGATAAGCTTCATCAAGCAGTAAATAATGTGCTTTATCCAGTCCTTTTTGAGCAGCTTTAAATTGGATGAGAATTTGCTCTGGAGCTTTGTCTTCATCTAACATTTTCAATAGGCCTTCTATTTGTCCTTTTATGCCTTTTAATCTAGTTTTAACATCGTTTGTTAGGTCTTTTGGTATCATAAAAAAATATCCATTAATACAAATCGAACGTTACAAAAGCGTATCTGAAGGAATTTAAATTGTGAAGAGTGATTTTTTAATTCTCTCTTTCATCGGATGAATAGCTCAGTTGCACACTTGTTCAAGTTGAAGAACTTATTTAGAATGTCAGTCTGTGCGGTAATATGTCTTTCTATGCTCACTATTTCAAATTTTCTAAATAAAAACAAAATTTAATCACTTATAATTATAGTAATGCAGTTTACTTGTTTTTGGTATTAACATAAGCAGGTCTGATTACCCAACTTTGTGCTTTGGGTTTACTCAAAACGATCCACCAAAAAAAGAAAAAAGTGGTTGCAATAGCTGTCAGGGTTATCGACCATTCCGGAAATAAACCGGTTAAGTCAATCAGCATTCCGTTATTTGGAAAAATTCCAAAACCGACCAAAGCCGGTAATCTGAACCAATAGTAGCAGGAAACCGCTGCAGCTGAAAAAAGCGCTATTAAAACTCTCTCCTTTATAAACCGTTTCAGGACTATAAATAAAGCACTTGTTAATACAAGACCTATAAATGGTAATTTATAAATGGCAATAAGTAGATCAATATCTGTTATGCCGGGATAATCAGGAACTTGAAACCAACCCCAAATAAATCCCGGAAAAGCAGCAACCATTAGGAAGCCCGATATTCGATGGTAGACGGTTTTTCCTACTGACATTGGATGAATTCCAGGAGTAGTATCGGGGCATGGAATTACACAACGATTGCATTTGTCGCAATGAGCGTTAGGCAATGAAAACCGGTTATTTAATCCATACAGTTTTTCGACGGGGTGCACCGGGCATAAACCTGAACACCATGCACTTTTCCAATCAAAAAAAAGCCGGTAACAACTGCAATTACTCCTAAAAATATGATCAATAGCGCAGTAGCCAAACCACTCATATCGAAAATAGCATGTCGTAGAGGCACGATGATAAATAAGGTAAATATCGCAATAAGGTTCAATTTACCCGATTGTATAGTGGTTAGTTTCTTTCTTTTAGAAAGCCCCATATGCCTTGGAAATAATGCAAAGGATGCCATTGGGCAGATGTTCCGCCACAAACCCACTGAAACAACCAACAGGAGTGGAGCAACAGGAATGAGCACATTCCAAAATAAATGAAGACCAAGAGTCGGGTAAAATATCAAATTAAAAAGGATGAAAACGCCTGCAAGCCAACATGAAATTTGGATAATCCTCCAGTTTAAGATAGACCGTGCAGATAATTGGTTTCCTGATTTTAAATCGTAATTAGTCATTAATTCACTTTCAATGCTGCAAAACGGTTAATGTAAGAATCTGTAGCAATGTTTATTGTATTGATATTTGGGGGTGATGATTTCATAAATATTGTTAGCGATTGTTCAAATTACAATTGACCATTCAGCATTGAAGCTACCTACTCCTTTGCCTTTTCCTCTATTTAGTTGAAAGGAACTCGCTGATTGGTTAATAGTACCGCATGAAAGTCATTTAAGTCAAATGGATCAGCATTTCATATTTGGGTTTATTGCCGTATAGTCGGCATTTGAAATAATAACGGTAACCACATTTCATAAAGCTTAACTAGCTGTGGACATTAAATTTAATACCCAAAGTATTTAATTATAAAGTGTCTTATGAAACAAACGATTTTTTTGCAAATTTAAAGCGCTGGCTAGTATAAAGTGCAAATGTGTTTGGTTTTAAACGGTGGCTTTTTTGTAATACTTTTTGCGTAACCAAAATGAAACACGAACTAAAAAAATCAATGCAGGAACCTCAACTAACGGTCCAATTACTCCAGTAAAAGCCTGGCCTGAATTCAGCCCAAAAACTGCAATAGCAACGGCAATCGCCAATTCAAAATTATTTCCTGCAGCTGTAAAGGCAACGGAAGCTGTTTTGTCATATTCAGCCCCCATTGCTTTCGTAAAGAAAAAGCCAATAATAAACATTAGCGTAAAATAAATAAGTAATGGAATGGCTATAATCAGCACGTCCATTGGGATTTCAACAATCAATTCTCCTTTCAGCGAGAACATAACCACAATCGTAAATAGCAATGCGATCAAGGTCATGGGTGAGATGGTTGGAATAAATTTATTTGTGTACCAATCTTCGCCTTTTAGTTTTACTAAAATTAGCCTGCTTAATATTCCCATAACGAACGGAATACCTAAATAAAAGGCTACGCTTTCTGCAATGGTAGCGATTGAAATATCAACAATAGCACCTTCAAACCCAAAATAGGGAGGAAGTATTGTTATGAAAATCCAGGCATAAAAGCTGTAAGCAAAAACTTGAAAAATACTATTCAACGCGACCAAACCTGCACCATATTCGCTACTTCCTTCTGCAAGGTCGTTCCATACTAAAACCATGGCAATACAACGAGCCAATCCAATCAAAATTAGCCCAATCATATATTCAGGATAATCTCGTAAAAATGTAATGGCCAGTACAAACATTAAAAGTGGGCCAATTATCCAATTAAGAATAAGTGAAATGGAGAGGATTTTTGTGTTTCTAAAAACAGTTGGTAAAAGCGAATAATTGACTTTAGCCAAAGGTGGATACATCATTAAAATTAAACCGATGGCAATCGGAATGTTTGTTGTTCCGCTACTAAATGAGTTAATTATATTTGGAAATGTTGGAATGAAATACCCTATTCCAACGCCCATTGCCATTGCGATAAAAATCCATAAGGTTAGATATTTGTCAAGAAAATTTATTTTTACTGTGGTCATTTTTAAGATTTTATTTTAGAGAAAACATAAAATAGTTCGGTTGCAATTTGCAGACTTCTTTCTTTGTATTTCTCTGCTTGTTGTGGTGTGCCATCAAACACTTTTGGGTCTTTAAATGTAATGGGAATACGTTGTTCTGCACCCGGAACAAATGGACAAGCTTCATTTGCTGAATCACAAGTCATAATGGCTACAAATTCAGATTTTGGATTGAAATCATTATCCAGTTTTTTTGAAAACCCAATTATTGGATGCTCGTTATCCGCATATTTAATGCAATAAACAGGATTTTCATTTGTTGAAATTTTGCTTATCTGAAAACCGGAAGTTTCCAATGTTTCAACAACCATTGGAAAAAGTGCGGTGTTTTCTGTTCCCCCTGAATAACAAAACACGTTTTTAATGTTAAAGTAATTTGCCATGGTTTGTGCCCAAACTTGTGATAAATGACTTCTTCGTGAATTATGTGTACAGATAAAGTTGATACGAATGTCTTGATCGGTCAAAATTTTTGACTGAATGAATTCGGTGAGTGGTTGTAAAACTGCTTTACGTTCGTTTGAAATTTTTTGAGGATGTAATGCTAGAATTGATTTTTCTATTTCTTGAAATAGTTTTGTTTTGGTAGTACTCATATTTTTTAATTGCGTTTAATATGTGAAATATATTTTAACAGCAATCCCCTTTGTTAGACCTATCTTGGTTTAGAAATTGCAACATAGGCTCCTTCATAATAGTCCAATTTTTTATGTTGATACAATAGCAAACGCTTGTCCCTTCAACAGTTCCTTTTATTAAACCTATGTGTTTCAGTTCTTTTAAATGCTGTGAAATAGTTGGTTGAGCCAATCCAATTTCGTTAACCAAATCTCCGCAAACGCAAGAATCAATTTTAAACAGGTGTTGTAAAATTGCCACTCTTGCCGGATGTCCGAAAACTTTTGAAAAAAGGGCAATTTCATTTTGTTGGTCGGTAAACATTTCTGTTTTGGTTAATCCCATTCTAAACTTTATTCATTTATTGCAATGTTACGATTAAAATATGAAAGAAATATTGTTAACCTTCTCAAACTGTGGATTATTTTGTGATCCATTTATCATTTATTGGGTATAGGTTTAAATTTTAATGATCTAAACCTAAAATTTCAAAAGCTTAGGTGAGTTCGAAATTTTAATTAGCGAAAAGTGCCCCTAGGTAAACTTCAAAGTCATTCCTGTCAGATTGGAAACTAAATGATTTTTTTAGGTGAAATGAGAGTATTCCTATATCGAACTAAGTTGAATTATATGTTTGGATTACAGGAAATAAATCTCACTAATTACCCCAGATTAAGGTCATCTATTCGGAAGCTCCGAGCTAGGTCTCAAAGTGAATTTCATTCTGTCGTTTTAAATGAAATACTCCCTCATGGGTGTGAAATAATGATCTTCCCATCCTTGTTTGTATTGCTTGCCATGAGATGGGAGATTCGAGTGAATCAAAGTGATTTCGGTGCCATCGTTTGTATTTGAAAACAAGAGTTCAAGTAAAGAATCTTCATCATCATCCGAAAACTCTGATGTTCGCCAGCTTTGCAGAACTCGCTTATTTGGTTCGATTTCAAGATTCTTCCCCCAAATGTAACCATCCCAAGCAGTAAAGGATGCGTCAACTTCTGTGGATGCCTTGGCTTCACCACCCGTCATTTTAGTATGTTCGGCGCTATCCAACCATGCATTAAAAACGGATTCAAGTGATGCGTTAATTGTTGTTTTTATTGTGAATTTCATATCTGTTCATTTTTTTGATATTTCCCCGATGAATAAAGTTAGCCGAAACGGCTTCAAGTCCAAGTTCCCAAGCCCAAATGGAAAGTTGTCTGAGATGATGGATTTCATGAGTGATTACATACCGAATAAAGATGTTTTAGCCGTTATTTTTAATCTTTTCTATAATTGGGACCCAAATTTCTTCTTCTGAATTTGGATTGTTGTTCTGATAGTTTTTACCTAAAACCTCAAAGTGAGGTCTATTGTCTATATTAAAAGGTGAGGCTGGTAACCATTCCCAAAAAATATATTGGAATATGGAAGTATCAGAACTTGAGCCTTTATAATCGAATACAGCATAAAGTCCTTTATTTAAAGTGAAAGACTCCATCCCATCCGGAATAGAATTATAATCCTCAACTTCAACAGCTGCCCATTTTTCAAATTCATTCACCGGATTGAAATTTTGATAGTAGGAAGAGTCATAAATTTGTATTGAAATCTTATCTTCATTAACTCTGTTTTTAATTCTTTTAATTTCAGGTACAAATCGGCTCCAAAGTTGACCGGTTTTATTATTGGTCAAACTCATTTTCACATTGTGACCAATTAATTTCTTTTGTTTTAAGGTTACAATTTTTGGTTTCATCTAAGCAGATTTCCTTGCAACAATTACATCTCGCTTAATAGCAGTATCAACTCGGTGCTCGAATTGATCGTAAGGAGATTCCATTAGCACATCAAAGCCGGATTCTGAAAACTGTTCAGTTAGTTTTTTTCGTGAGACAAGATGAACATTCCAGGCCAACACTATAATGCCGCCTTTCTTTAGTACTTTCTTCCATTCGGGAAGGCACTCAGCAATTAATTCTTCCGGATTGCGCGTTGGGCTGCCATACACTTTTCCACCTTTATTTCCGTGTTTGATGCCGTAGGGTAGATCCCCAACAATCACATGAAACCGCTCTTTCTTGAAATATTTAAAAGCTTCTTTTGAGGTGCCATGAACCATGCCTAATTGTTTTTGGGTTGCCTCATTTTTGAATTCTTCTTTAGTTCTGGAATATTTGAATTCAGTGATTTCAGCGGGTCGACCATCTTCATTTTTATAAACCACTCGGGTTGAACGAGCGTGTTTGAAACGTTCTTGTTCTAGGAATTTCTTGAAGAAAGTTAGTCCCTCTTGCAAGGCGATTCCTTCCACTTCAATCCCAAAAGCGTTGTATCCGGAAGTTGAAGCTTCGAATAATGTGGTTCCTTTTCCTGCCACCGGATCTAGCAATTCAAGGGCATCATCAAAACCAAAACCCGAAGAATGCACCGCAATATTGATCATCATTCTTGTAAACAACTCATTGGTTTTACCCTTGTATTTCAAGAGAGTACTGATCTTTGGATTCAGGTAATGAGTAACAGGTAGCTCAATCGGAATCAGCTGAATTTGACTTGAGCTTTCATCAACATGAAAAAGGGCAAAAACGAATGAAAGTCGAGATAGGATTTGAAGATCTCGATCGGAAAGTGAAACTTCCGTTGAAAACGAGAGGTATCGAATATTCGCTAACTGCTTAATTTCTATATTAGTGATGCCGGCATTTATACTCGTTCCTGCAATTTTAAGTTCAGCTTGAGCAAGTTTATCTGCTGATTGATAATAGACCCAATTATGGCCGGGATATTGAAGAATGAGGTAATTCATAAATTATTGATAACAATATTTAGCGATTTCATCGCGATGTACTGTGAGTTTCATCGTATCTTTCTTCAAATCAAAAAAAAGACTCGATGCATCAGAAAGATATTAAGATTACAGTAGAATTAGACAACGATCATGTACCAACTAATATCCGCTGGCAAGCAGATGATATGTCGCAGAAACATGTAGCAAATTGCCGTGCTATGTTGCTTTCATTGTGGGATTCTAGAAATAAAGATACCTTGAAACTGGATCTTTGGACCAAAGACATGACTGTGGATGAGATGAAGATATTTTTCCATCAAACATTAATTACGATGGCAGATACCTTGGAAAGTTCCATCAATGATGCACGAATTTCTGAAGATATGCGAGATTTTTGTGATCACTTTGCTGAAAAAATGGAGATTAAAGGAGAATAAAAACTTTTAATTTTGATCATAAACCTACTATGATCGCAACAAAAATAGCGACTAATGCAAGACCCATTATGATGAGATATGGTCGCCAGGCAAAAAGAAACCAATCTTTAAAAGAAATTTTAGCGGCTGTAAGCATGGCAAGCAACGCACCATTTGTTGGCGTTAAAAAATCCATCATCGCTGCGCCATACTGATAACTTAAAATCATCACCTGACGCGACATGCCAATTAAATCGGCAAGGGGAGTTAACAGTGGCATGGTTAACACAGCCTGACCTGAATTACTCGGAACCGGAATATGAAGAAGACTTTGGGAGATGGTCATCCCAACAGCGGAAACCATGAGAGGTAAATCCTGAAGTGGATTGAAGAGATTGTAAACTATAGTATCAATGATTTTACCTTCTTCCAGAATCAAAAATAAACTACGAGCCAAACCCACAACTACCGCTGCAAAAGCCATTTCCTGAAACCCGCCAGCGTAGGCTCTTGATGTTCCATTTATCCCCAATTTTCCGATCAGTCCACAAGTAATGCCCATTACTAAAAATGCGGCTGACATTTGATTATAGTCCCAATCCCAGTTTAAAATTCCGTACACCATCAAGCCAAAAGTGATGATAATTAAGCTTAAAATGATGGAGGAACGTAGAGAAAGTGAAGTGGTTTTTTCATCAACATTATTTGGGACATGAATTTCAGATTTACCCATTTTAAGAACCCAGTATATCCAAAAAGTAGTAATAAAAATAAGTACTATCACACGAAAAAGGGTTCCGGAGAAGGGTTCAACTTCGGCAATTTTCTGCGCTAGTAATACAGCAAAAGGATTGATTGGACTAAATGCGGCTCCAATTATCGCAGATCCGGCACTAATTGCAATTGCGGCGATCTTCGAATACCCAATACGATCAGCCATGATCACGAGAAATGGAACCAATGCAATGATCTCTTCAAAAGTATTATTTAAGGCGCCAACGGTTGTGAATACGATGCCGACCAAAATCATGACACGGGACTGATTATGCTGATAACGGTGAACTAAAACAGTTAATCCTTCATTAAAAGCTCCGGTCTTATCAACTACTACAAATGCACCTCCTATAATTAAAATGAGCACTACAATATCAGCACCGTACACGATACCTTCGGGCACTTTTACCAGAGTTTCCATCAAGCTTATTGGTTCCGATTTAATTTCCTGATAGCTGCCGGCAATGACAACTTCGCGACCTGTATTTTCATCCAATGTACGTTCATACACGCCAGCCGGAATGATATGAGTGAGAATTGCAGCAAAGGCTATGAAGCCCAAAAGAATGGCCAGAGGATGAGGGAAATCGAATTTCATGAAGTAACCGGATTTTATAAAGATTTATTTATATTCAAGAAAGAATTAAACAGTAAATAATCAACATCGTGTAAATTAAGAATGGCTGATGATAACATTCTTAATTGAATAAAATACTGCCGTAGGTAACTGCACTTTCACGTTCTTGTTCATCCCAAAGATCATAGTTTAATATTTGCCCATTAATGCCATTAAAGGCAGTTAGGAAAGTCATTAGAGGTGAGAAACCACAGATTCTATATATGTCGTAGGTCTCCTTCATCATATAAAGTAAATGTTTTGGGTTTCCCGAGGCACCCGCTTGCATAAACAAGCGATCGTTGTCTTTAACGTCGTTAAACATGGAGTTTGCCGGTATATTATCGCCAAATTTTTTTCCGAAATGAGAGAGATCACCGCTAATTAAAAAAAAGGCTTCCGGATCGTTGCCGTAGGTTTCTTCTAAAAATGCAGCAAAGGTTTCCATTTGTGCTTGTTTGTGGGATTCATCAGAATACATCAATTCGTCTAATCCACCCACTAATATTGGTATGATTTCAAAATCGTGTTTCCAGATGTGATTCAGAAAAAGAAGATGTAGTTCAATGCTGTGTTCTACCCGATGTGCCCGATCGTTAAAGCTAACCCCAATCTGATTCCATTTTTTAGGAGAGAGCATTTTTCGAAAATTTTGATGCGAATTTATGCTGCCATTTGGCATTTGAAACGTTTTTTCAGAGACGATAAATGGAAAATCATTATACAGGTTTTCATACATCCCCGAATAGTGAGAAGTGGCAAGTATAAAGACTTTCTTTGGGGTTAAAGATCGAATAGAAGAAAATGCTTTTACATAACTGGAAAGACCGACTCTAGGATCGATGTGAGGCGCAAACAAAGCTCGGGCATTCTGAGGTTCTGAGTGTTCAAATTCTGCAAAGGCATTATTCAAATAATCTTTCAATTCGGTTGGTTTATTTGGGAATGATATCCCGGCCGTATTTGAAATATGATACTTTGATTGTTCATAATCCTGTTCTATATGTTCAGCTAATTGCTTGAAATACGCAGAATATAAGATTCCATTTTCATCCAAATATCGAATGTAGTTTAGCAGGTCATTTTTAGAGACTTCACCCGTGCTTAGTTTAATTAAATCGTCGATGCTTCTTTTTCCATCCAATAGGGTTAAAACGGTGTTAGAATCTGCAGGAAGAGAAAAATTACTAGTGGCGTAGTTTAGCGAGTCGTAGAAATACATCAATTGTTCACCATCCTGTTGGATAGGAAACTGCTGTAAGTCAAGGCGAACCGGTGGAATAGGTTCACTGAATGAATTAAATAGATTATCTAATTTTGCTTTTAAAATTGCCATTGGTTATTGCCGGACTACAAAATTAATCATAGGAATCAACAAATCTGTAAACGTACGTAGCTACTACTCTTGCAAGTGGAGCTAAGGTGCTGATCGTTACTTCGGAATTAATTTTGCCAATAGCGCTATAAATGGTTCCTATAAATTCAACAGCATAATTTTTCATAATCACGTATTAATTTTGAGCCAAATATGAGAAATAATACTGAATCTTAGAATTGGCCTTTTCTCATTTTTTTGCATTCACAATTTTTCCCGAATTTAATACAAAGAGGATGATCCGGTGCTTTCGAAAACCTTGCTTTACAAGCATTTCGGCCATGATGTATAAGTAGATGTGAAATATCTGTCCAATTATTTTTAGGGATCAGAGCCATTAAATCTCGTTCAATTTTATCGGTGTTATTCTTTTCACGAGTTAAGCCGAAGCGATTCGAAATCCTTTTAACATGGGTGTCAACAACTACACCCTCATTAATACCAAATGCGTTACCCAAAACTACGTTAGCTGTTTTACGGGCAGCACCTCTCAGGGTGAGCAATTCATGCATGGTTTTTGGTACATCGCCATCAAATTCTTCTACCAATCGTATTGATGTTTCCTTTAGTGATTTGGCTTTGTTTTTATAGAAACCCGTTGAGCGAACCAATTCTTCTAATTCTTCTAATGGTGCTTCTGCCATTAAATCTGGGGTTGGATAAGTCTCGAAAAGTGCGGGCGTGACCAAATTTACGCGAACATCGGTGCATTGAGCACTTAAAATAGTAGCAATTAACAACTCAAACGCATTTGTGTGATCTAATTCGCAAATTGGGTTAGGGTAGTACTGATAAAGTTCTTTTAGAATTTCGGAGGCGCGTTCTTTCTGCTGTTTGGTTTTTCGAGGAAGCTTCATCTGATCTTAAAAGTTGGCTATTGTATTACGTATAAATCAATTTCGAAGATCAAGTTCGAATTTTTTGGGATATCAGCGCTTCCTTGTTCACCATAAGCATACACAGAAGGGATATACAAAATGATTTCACCGCGTTCTTTGATTAACGGAATACCAATTTGCCAACCAGTAATTAGGTTGCGCATAGTTAAGCCTAACGGCCGAGGACTTCTTTGAAACTCTGTACCATCTAAAAAACTGCCTTTGTAGTCAACTACAACATTATCACAAAGACTCACATCTGATCCATCTCCAATATTGGTAATCAGATACCGTAAGCCGGAAGGATGTTCTACAGCATCAATGTCATTTTGATCCAAATAAGCGTCAATTGCTGCAATATCAAGAGCAAGTTGTGCTTTATCAACATTCAGATTAACACTATTACTACACCCATCGTCTTTGCATCCAAAAAAAGAGGAAATTAACAGTAGAAACAGAAGATTTTTTTTCATAGAACCATTAGTTAAAAAAAGAAAGCCTCACAAAATTGTTAGGCTTTATAATAGGAGGTAAGATAACGAAGCATTAACTATTGTTAAAGTCTACAACGTATTGGCCGGGCTCGGTTATAATTATCTGAATTCGGTTATCAATTTGAGACGTATTCATAAGATTCGGAATTTTATAATACACAAAAAGTTCAAGCGGAAAGGATACATTCTCAATGGTGTATTCGAGGGTTGAATTTGTTCCAGGTTGATTTGGCATGTTTCCTGAGGAGTGGCTGATATTCAATTGAGTGAGTACATTCTGAACATTTTCGCCATTTCTACGAAATCGCATAAATATTTTGCCGGTATAGTCACTTCCTTGACGTCGGATAGATGTGGAAACAACACCTCTTTCTGAAATCACACGATATGGTTTGTCATCATCAGCAAGAACTTGAAGCTTACCGTCGTACCAGAAACCTTTTAGTGATTTTGAGATTCCATCCTCAATAAAGTCAAGTTGCCCATACGAATATTGAGTGCCTTTTTTCCAATTTCCGGTATACACACGATCTTGATGCCAAGTATAGGTTCCTTCGCCATCAGGATAACCTGCGATGAAATCGCCTTCGTATGAATGCAGCCCTGTGGCAATTCCTTCGCCATGTGCCAGCCCCTTTTTACAGAATCCCTCATAATTCTCGGCAATTGAAGCCAGTAGAACTTTACACTCTTTATTTGAATCGGAAGTATGATAAACAGCAGCACAAGACCACGAGAATAGACCTAATACAAACAAAACAGTAGCTTTTTGCATACTCAAAACCTAAAAGACTTTATTTAAAAATTGATCAATAAGTTCGCAACGTGGTTTATCATCTTTTTAGTATGATAAATGCACATTAATTCTTCTTGAAAATAAAACTTTTTGAATTACTAAGTTAGTATTAAAAAGTTGCATAAACTGAGATATACAATACGAAAATTTGAAGATGTTTTAGTGATGATCGAGTTAAATTTACTAGTTGAAAATCAATTTCACTAACTTTATCCTCCATTTCTTCACCCACCCAATGCAGATTTCTTAAGAAGATGTTCTGCGATCTATCTCCAAAACCAACTCCGGAAGAAAAGCCATTGGAATTCATTGTCTAAAACGAACAAGTTGGTCATTCCTACAAAAAGATGCCTATGGCACTGCCTCCGCATGGATGACGAGATTATGTTTGAACCTGAGTTCGATTAATAATCTGGACAAACTCTGAGGGGTTAAATACGTGTAAATTATAGATAAAAAAGTCGGATAAGCCACGCTAAAATGTTATATTAAGTTTATCATTAACAAGAATTT
>Ga0316205_10002808_pt1 | contig 17366 bp, 14 predicted proteins | sample 3monthpyrite_MG_FD_204941 | JGI IMG/M metagenome (GOLD analysis project Ga0316205, IMG submission 204941) | Microbial mat bacterial communities from mineral coupon in-situ incubated in ocean water Damariscotta River, Maine, United States -... | ecosystem: Environmental > Aquatic > Marine >... | reverse complement strand
ATCGTCTAAGGCTTCATTAGACAGATTTACCGAATCGGTACGCATATACGTAATTAAACCAACGGTTTCACCACCGAGGTCGATACCTTCATAAAGTTGTTGCGCAATACTCATTGTTTTCTTGGCGGTAAAACCAAGTTTACGAGAACCTTCTTGTTGCAGTGTCGACGTAATAAAAGGTGCTGTAGGATTACGTTTACGCTTCTTCTTATCAACTTTAGCAACTAGCAACTTTCCTGCTGCAGCTTTATTAATAATTTCTTGTGCGTTGTTAGCTTTCTCTTCAGAGTTAATACTAAATTGCGATATTTTTTCACCGTCGAGAAAAGTAAGCTTGCCATTAAATTCTTGCTTATCACTTTCAACTAATGTGTCTAAAGACCAATACTCTTTTGGTTCAAATTTTTCAATCGCAAGTTCACGTTCGACAATTAAACGTAAGGCTGGACTTTGAACTCGTCCGGCAGATAATCCACGACGAATTTTTTTCCATAATAAAGGCGAGAGATTAAAACCAACCAAATAATCTAATGCGCGACGTGCAAGCTGCGCATCAATCATGTCATAGGATAATTCACGCGGATTCGAAACAGCTTCGTTTACTGCATTTTTAGTTACTTCATTAAAAGCAACTCGTCCAACAGTTTTATTTTTTAATAAACCTTGGTCTTTTAATAATTCATGTAAATGCCATGAAATGGCCTCACCCTCACGATCCGGATCCGTTGCTAGATAGAGATGATCAGCTTTTTTTAAGGCTTTTTTTATTGCATCAACATGTTTCTGATTTTTTTCTAAAACTTGATACTTCATTGCAAAATCATTAGCGGGATCGACCGCACCTTCTTTCGGCAATAAGTCACGCACGTGGCCATACGAAGCTAACACTTCAAACCCTTTACCAAGGTATTTCTTAATTGTTTTTGCTTTTGCGGGAGATTCTACAATGACTAAGCTTTTTGCCATTTGTTTTTAACTCACTGTTAATAAACTCATCCATGTTGATGATTGAAGTTTTATCTTTTTTATATATTAATAATTAATGCAGTTGACCCATCGCTTCATCAAACACAAGTTCTTCCATCCAACTAATGGATCCATCAAAACCAGGTTGATTAAACAATACCATTAGCACAACCCATTTTAGTTGCTCAATATCGGTGTCATCCGTGTCTAACGCCATAATACGATCGACCACCATCTCACGCGTCATAGAATCTAGGACACCCGTTTGTTCAAGGAACATTAAGAAGCCACGACTATCTGTATCTAACTTGTCACACTCTTCTCGGGTATATACACGGGTTGAAGTATCAGGTCTGTGCTCTGGATTAAAAGAAGGAAATAAACCTTCCTCTTGATAATTTGTTAAGCCTTCAAGCCAATCAAATGCTTGTGCAATTTGGCCGAGATGAAAACCGGCTTCTTGAAGTTCGTTACGTAGAGAGTCTTCATCAACATCGAATCCAACCTCTTCATTCATATAATTTTCAAACAAATACATTAAAACATCGAATATATTTTGTTTCATGTGTGCCCCTTTAAATTCAGTACACGTTTACTCAGATACGTTGTGTTCTGATAGTTTGCAATAATACCCGCCATGCGTTGACACAATATACCCTTGCAATTCCAGTACTAGTAGCATGGAGCAAACCGCGTCTGCCGTCAATCCACTTCGTTCCACAATGGAATCCACACCGGTAGGCTCAAAACCGACATGATGTAGAACACATTGATATTCTTGATCCAAAGCCTCTTTAGAACTATCCGCAGTTTCACTACTAACCGTCGTACTAATTTGGGGGCGATGAGGCACTATTTCAACCAATTCTTCAATGATATGTTCGGCTGTTTCAACTAGCTTTGCACCGTCTCGAATCAAAGCATGACAGCCTCGCGATAACGGATTATGAATAGAACCAGGGAGTGCAAATACCTCTCGACCTTGCTCAAGTGCTTGTTTAGCCGTGATTAATGAACCGCTTCGTAATGCAGCCTCAACCACAAAGACACCTCGACTCATGCCACTTATGATACGGTTTCTGCGTGGAAAATTACCAGGTACAGGAGATGAACCAAGTGGAAATTCACTCACAATTGCGCCGTTTTGAGCAATTTTATGTGCCAAATCTCGATTTCTAGCAGGGTAAACACGATCTAAACCGGTCCCAATAACCGCAATCGTATGCCCATTTTCTTGCATTAGTGCGCCTCGATGGCATGCAGCGTCAATCCCTAGGGCTAATCCACTGGTAATTGTCCAGCCAACCCCAGCTAAATTCTTGGCAAAGTCTTCCGCTGTTTGCTCTCCCATCGGCGTCGGCGTGCGGCTTCCGACAATAGCTAACTGCTCGCTAGCTAAAATATCAGTATCGCCAAGAACAAATAACAGGGGTGGTGGATCCGCTATTTCTTTTAGTAATGTCGGGTAATTGTTATCCAGAATATTAATAACACTCGCCTGATTTTCCTCTAACCACCGGCAGTCTTTTTCAACCTGCTCCCAGTCGGGAGAAAGAAGGCTATCTATGGTTTCTTCTCTTAATGAGCACTCAGTTAGACGTGAACGATTTAACTCAAGAATTTTACGGGGATGCTCAAAGAGCGTTAATAACTTTAAAAAGGTCACCGCACCGATTCCAGGCGCACGGTGCACAGCTAGCCAACTGGCTAACTCTGTTTGAAGATGTTCTGCCATGATATTCCTCTTGGTACATCCTTATACCAGTTAAAACACTCAATTTACTCGAATTTTATTTCGGATTTTTAACAATGTTTAATGTATTCAAAGGCCGAGTTGCTTCAATAACTAAAGCATAACTTGTTTTATCAAATATGCGGAACACCATTAAAGTGCCCGCTTTTTCATTAGGTAATTTAACATCATCGCCAGTTTTTTTGTCTCGCACCAAATTACCGCCATGATAAATATCCAATACGTCGCCCTGCTCCATACCTTCACGTTTACCTAAGGAAAGAACCACAACGTTGTTTTGACCTATTTCAGTTACACCATTCACTACTGCAATAATGTAACCTTCTACCTGATTTTTAGGTGCCTTAGGTAAAAAGTAAAGTGCTTCACGGTCATTTTGTAATGGTAATAAATAATCACCATCCAATATTTCTTGGTACGCACGTGTAACGGTCATTGTAGATGGTTTACCCACTTTAACTAAATGACTTTCACCTAGATTAAGCGCTTCATAGCCAAGAACTTCACCTGTGTCTGGATGTTTATAGACTACACCAGGCCGAACAACTTGATAACTGGTTACCTTAGGCTCAACCAAACGCCGAACATAAATTCTATGCCCTGGTCCGGCAACTAAATGCTGTTCATATGTTGTTACAATATAGGGTGCCCTCTCAAGCTCGCCATCACCAATAACGCGATGCGCATAAAGGAAGGCATCGATAGCAGAACGAGGGATCGTTGTAATCGCTTTTTCAAGATTGGTGCTATGAATACGAGGAGACAGTTTTATTGTGTCAATACCTTTAGGTGGAGGTAAAACACCACCCGCACCTTCAAGTGTTAAAAAGGGTTTGCCTTCTACATAGTGTAAAACCACCACATCACCAGGATAAATTAAATGTGGATTACGAATTTTAGGATTGATATTCCAAACTTCAGGCCATAACCAAGGGCTTTTCAAAAAGGTGGCGGCAATATCCCATAAGGTATCACCTTTTTTTACAACGTATCGATCAGGGTAATCACGGTTAATCGCAACGACATCCGATGTAACTTCAGCTTCCATTGGTGTTGTTGTTGCTTCTTCTTCAGTAGGTGCCGCCGTCTCAACAGGTTGAGATTGAGCGACTGAACTTGAATTTGGATTTGATTCGACATGTTTAGGTGGCGAACTACAAGCGGATAGCCCCCAAATTCCAGTAAATAACAATATTCCTGAAAGAGATGCTCGGCATGCTTTGTTCGATATCATATAATTAACCTTAGTATAGGACTGTTGACACTTTAAACTAACAAGGTACGTTCATTCTGGTCTAGGCAAAATCACTTTAAAATTAGCTATTTGGGCTGTTTTAAAACACGCATTTTATGTGTTATGAACCTCAAATGTAATGATATTTTAGCCTATTTAATACCAGTTATCCTTGTAGTATCATAATGTTAGCAGATCTTTCTATAAATGTACTATAAATTTGGCAGTTAGTGTATGGCATTACTCAATATTTTAAATTTTCCCGATCCGCGGCTTCGCACAAAAGCTAGCCAAGTTACTGAATTTAATGACAAAATCATTACACTCACTAATGACATGCTGGAGACCATGTATGCCGCTCCTGGTATCGGTTTAGCGGCCACTCAAATTAATGTCCATCAGCGTATTATTACCATAGACATTTCAGAAGAAAAAAACCAACCACTGGTCGTCATTAATCCTGAAATTATAGACAAAGAGGGTGAGCAAAGCATCGATGAAGGTTGCTTATCCGTGCCCGGTATTTACGAACCCGTAAAACGTTACAATAGTATCCGCTTAAAAGCGCAGGACAAGCATGGCGAATTCTACGAGCTTGATGCTGAAGAATTATTATCGGTGTGTATTCAGCATGAGATGGATCACCTCGAAGGAAAACTGTTTGTTGACTATTTGTCTGAAATGAAGCGTAACCGCATTCGCAAGAAAATACTCAAAGCGCAAAAAAGCGAATAGCTATTCTCAATGTCTCAACCAAAACCTCTACGTATAATTTTTGCTGGTACGCCTGACTTTGCAGCTACTGCCCTCACTGCGTTAATAAAATATGCTGCTGAAAAAAATATTGATGTTATCGCGGTTTATACTCAACCCGATCGTCCTGCAGGACGCGGCCGCCAACTAAAAGCCAGCCCAGTAAAAGAAGTCGCACTCAAACATGCTATCGATGTTTTTCAGCCTGATAATTTTAAACAGCTTGAAGATCTTGAACAATTAAAACAACTCAATGCAGATTTAATGATCGTTGCCGCATATGGCATCATCTTACCTTCAAGTGTTTTAACAACACCGCGTTTAGGCTGCATAAATATTCATGCCTCATTATTACCGCGTTGGCGTGGTGCCGCACCCATTCAACGTGCTATTGCAGCAGGAGATACACAAACCGGTATTACTATCATGCAAATGGATGAAGGATTAGATACCGGCGACATGCTGTTAACCAAAACCTGTGAGATAAACCAACATGATACTGGTAGTAGTTTACACGATAAACTTGCCGAACTCGGTGCCATATCTTTGTTGGAAGCACTAGAGAGGTTACAATGCCAAATCTTAAATGCGGTACCACAAGATAATGCACATGCCTGCTATGCACACAAGCTTAACAAACAAGAAGCGTTTATTAATTGGCAACACAGTGCGATAGAAATTGAGCGTCAAGTTCGCGCCTTTAATAGCTGGCCCGTAGCACAAACACATTTCGATAATAAAATTATACGCATTTGGCAAGCCACGAGCCAAACTGCAACCAGTGATAAACCGGTAGGTGAGATAATCGCTATAAATAAAGATGCTATCGTTGTTTCATGCGCTGAAGGGTGTCTACGCATTACTGACCTACAACTTGCTGGAGCCAAAAGGATGTCTGTTCAAGCATTACTTAACGGTCGACCTGACTTCTTTAAAATTGGGCAATCTTTCAAATAATACCCCCACGCCTTATGCAACAACAAAAAACTAAAACACTCTCCGCGATTGCAGCAACAGCGTCAATTATTAACGCTATTGTTACAGAAAAAAAATCCTTACCGGATTGTTTAGCAGAACATCTATACACTATAAATTCTGATGACACGGCAAAAATTCAGGCCTACTGCTACAACATTTTACGTCGCTATGAATTTTATCAGTTTATTGTAAATGCTTTACTGGATAAGAAACTTAAAAAGAAAGATCAAGATATTTACCATCTTATTATGAGTGGCATTATGCTACTTAACGAAGGTAACCTACCCTCGCACGCTGCTATTAATGAAACAGTGAATGTTACAAAAAAATCTAAAAAGAGTTGGTCTAAAAATTTAGTTAATGCTTTGCTACGACGTTATCAGCGCGAACAAGAACCATTACATTCCGCCGCTAATAATAATCCGACTAGTTTGTATTGTTGTCCTGATTGGTTGCTTAAAAAAATTCAAAGCTCTTATACTAAAACAGAGAATGATAAACCTATGTGGCAATCAATACTCGAAGCTAACTTATCACACCCCCCTATGACCTTACGTGTTAATCAATTACAACAATCTCGCGATAGCTATTTAAGTTTACTTAAAGATAGTAATATTTCTGCTCTACCCTGTGATTTAACGCAACATGGTATTTTGTTAAAGCAGGCTATTCCTGTTGAAAAATTACCTTTATTCGATAAAGGTGCGGCAAGTGTGCAAGACAGTGCGGCACAATTATGCGCTGAACTTCTCATACCTCAAGAAGGTGAACATACACTTGATGCCTGTGCTGCTCCAGGCGGTAAAACACTCCACATATTAGAATCATGCCCCAATATCGGCAGAATTACTGCCATTGATGTTTCAGCCAAACGACTTGAAAGAGTCCAGCAAAACATTCAACGACTCACACCTAATCTTGAGTCAAAAATTCAGCTTATCACCGCTGATGCCGGAGATATTAAGGAGTGGTGGGACCAAAAGCAATTTGATCGCATTCTGCTGGATGCACCCTGCAGTGCCATAGGTGTTATCCGACGTCACCCAGATATTAAACGTGTTCGCCAAGCAGCAGAAATTGATGCTCTTATCCAAACCCAACAAAAACTACTCGATAATTTGTGGCCAACACTTAAATCAGGCGGGATAATGTTATATGCGACCTGTTCGATTTTGCCAGAAGAAAATTCACAGCAAATAAAACGCTTTTTAAGCACACATAACGATGCAAAGAGTATCGATTTTGACGTATCATGGGGCATAAAAACTGAATATGGTCGGCAATTATTACCATCTCTCACAACAGAAAAAACTATCGATAATCAAAAATTAATTAAGAAGAGAAATAGTGATGGCTTTTACTATTGCTTACTCAAAAAAAATTAAACTTCACTCTTTTAGATTTTCAAAATCTAGATTTCTATCTATTGCACCGTTTTTTTTATTCGCTGTTTTTTTTGTATGCTTAGTTCACTCAACCAACATTCTCGCTGAAGAAAATACTTCTGGTTTTAGTATTCAAAGTTTAGAAACGCTCATGCAAGATCGTGTCTACTTACTCAATGCGAATTTCAATTACCAATTTTCTAAAGAAGCTATCGAAGCTCTAGAACATGGTGTTCCACTGCTTATTTTGGTTGATATTGAAATCCTCACACCACGGTGGTATTGGGCCGACAAAACAATTGCTGAATTAGAGCAAGGCTATTTACTTATCTACCATGCATTGTCTGAAAGTTATGTTATTAATAATCTAAATAGTGGAACCCAAAATAATTTTATTAGTTTAAGGCAAGCACTTAATCACTTAAGTAAAATTAAAGAACTTCCTATATTAGATGCAAAATTATTAAACTTAGAAAAAGACTATTACTTACGCGTACGCACACATCTTGATATCGAATCTTTACCGGCTCCAATGCAACCTCTAGCCTATATTTCCAGTGACTGGCAACTTTCCAGTGGTTGGTATGAATGGCCTCTACAAAATTAGAAGCAACGATGAAAAAATTCGTAAGCCATTTTTTCAACAAATTATTGAGCGGAAGTTTTCCAATTATATCGCTCATTGTGCTGCTTATTGCCTCATTATATTTAATGAGTGGCGCAACACACAACTCTGCACAGTTTAGTCAACAGTTCTCTATTCTATTAGCCATCAATGCACTTGCAGCCCTTTTACTAATTGGGCTTATCGCTAAAAACTTAATCACTCTTGTTCGCCAATATAAAGCTCGACAAGTTGGCTCACGGCTAACGGCCAAACTGGTTATTATGTTTGTCATTTTATCCGTTACGCCGGTAAGTGTTGTTTATTACTTCTCTTTGGATTTTTTACAGCGCGGTATTGATAGCTGGTTCGACGTGCGTGTTGAAGAAGCATTAAGCGATTCATTAGAGCTAAGCAAAACCTCACTTAATTTAAGAATTAAAGCATTGGTAGAAGATGTACAAATACAATCAAAAGAAGTCATTGGTGTAAATGATAACTTAGCCGCTCTTAAACTTAACCAATTACGTCTTGAAAGTGATGCTGCTGAACTAACATTATTTAACTACAATGGGCACATTATCGCCTCAAGTACTGCTAATATTAAACAGCTAATACCATTAAAACTTGAAGAAAAAACCGTAGTACGAGCACGAAAAAATCAACCTGATTTTGGTCTAATACCTTTCAGCGAGAATGTTGATAACAAAGAAAATAATATTCGTATAAGAATTGCTGTTCCTGTTGCTAGCCCCGATCCTGTTGCTGAAGGTCGAGTACTACAAGCGATATATCCTGTTACGCCTAGAATGAATACATTAGCCAATGCCGTTCAAAAAGCATTTAGTGAATATAACGAACTATCGTATTTACGTAAGCCTCTAAAATATAGCTTTATACTTACTTTATCACTCATCTTAATGCTAAGTATTTTATCTGCCATATGGGCGGCTTTCTTTTATGCACGCCACTTAGTTGCACCGGTTACTAATTTGGTTAAGGGAACACTTGCTGTTGCCAAAGGGGAATACAATACACGTATACCACTACCAGGCAATGATGACTTAGGTAATCTCGTACGCTCATTTAACGACATGATGCATCAATTAGCTATGGCTCGTGAGTCGGCTGAATTGAGTCAACAACAACTTGAGTCTTCACACTCTTATCTTCAGGGTGTATTGGCAAACTTAACGTCTGGCGTTCTAACCTTCGATATACACCATAACTTAATCACCTGTAATATTACTGCAAGTCAAATATTTGGTTTTGACTTAACCAATTACATTGACCATGAACTTGAAAATATTGTTGATGATTATACTTTTTTATACTTATTTTTAGATGCCATCAAACCCCATTTAGATAGCAGAGATAAACAATGGAATGAAGAAGTTACATTGTTTGCAACTGAAGGTCGACAAGTCATTATGTGCCGAGGTACTACATTACCTGACGGCGGTTTCGTTATTGTATTTGATGACATTACTCAGTCCTTACAATCACAACGCAATGCAGCTTGGGGTGAAGTTGCACGACGACTTGCACATGAAATAAAAAATCCACTCACACCAATCCAACTATCCGCCGAGCGCTTACGCCACAAGTATTTAAAGACAATGTCTGCTGATGATGCTGATGTATTGGATAGATCCACCAATACTATCGTTCAACAAGTTGAAACTTTAAAGCAGATGGTAAACGCATTTTCTGACTATGCTCGTATGCCTGCAGTTGAATTAAAAACTATCGATTTAAACCAGCTAATTAAAGATGTACTTGACCTTTATCAGGATACAGACAAAACAACCAAAATTATTACACACCTTGATGATAGCATGCCGTTAATAGAGGCTGATATAACGCGTATGCGTCAGCTACTTATTAATTTAGTTAAAAATGCACTTGAGGCAATGGAAGAACAAAACGATGGTAAACTCACCCTAACAACTGAATGCGCAAAAAAAGCAGCCTGCCATTATGTTGAAATTAAAATCCATGATAATGGTCCAGGTATACCACAAGAAATGTTTAGCACCCTGTTTGAGCCCTATATAACAAGCAAGCCCAAAGGTAGTGGCCTTGGACTTGCGATCGTTAAAAAAATTGTTGAAGAACACGGTGGTGTCTTATGGGCTGAGAATAACCAAACTATATCAGACGTATCTACCACAGAACTCAAAGATAAAGGCGCAACAATTTTTATTCGATTACCTGTTGTTAGCGCAACAAACAAAAAAACTGACGAATCATCATCTACACAACATGATTTACTGAATAAAGGAAATAACGATGCAGCAGCATGATACTGTCGCAATAGATTCGAATTTAAACAAGCCCTCTAAGGCGGTGCCTTATATTCTTGTTGTTGATGACGAACCCGATATTCGGAATCTTGTTAAAGAAATTCTCGAAGACGAAGGTTATGAAGTTGCTGTTGCAGAAAATGGATCTGAGGCACGTAACTCACAACGTACTCGTCGAGCAGATTTAGTTTTACTTGATATATGGATGCCTGATGTTGACGGCATTACCTTGTTAAAAGAATGGTCCAAAGAAGAAGGCGGCTTATCAATTCCCGTTATAATGATGTCTGGCCATGGCACCATTGAAACAGCCGTTGAAGCAACTCGTCTAGGTGCATATGATTTTATTGAAAAACCCTTAACTCTCGCAAAATTACTACTAACAATTAAGCACGCTTTAGAGGCCGACAAACTTTTACGTGAGAACAAAGGCTTAAAAAAATACGAACAACGCAATATTCAACTGCTAGGCAAAAGTGCTGCAATGAATGCATTCCGCGAAAATGTTCAACGCATTGCAGAACACGACACATGGATTCTGCTCAGTGGCGAACAAGGCACTGACCTAGAAAAAACAGCTAAATACCTGCACCAACAGAGTAGTCGCAAAGATCGCCCCTTTATTGATGTTAATGTTGCCACTCTCTCCGCTGAAAATGCCGCAAAAGAATTATTTGGCAGTGAAGTTGACGGTAAACTTACCTATGGCTTACTTGAGCAAGCAAATGGCGGCACCCTATACATACATGATATGAGCGATATGGATTTAAAATCTCAGGCGAAGTTTTTTTCTGCACTCGAAAAAAAATCATTTGCCCGTATCGGCAGCACTGAAGCCGTTAATATTCATGTGCGTATTATCGCGGCTACCCACCGCAATTTACAAAAGTTAGTTGAAGATGGTCACTTCCGTGAAGACCTGTATTACAAGCTTAACGTTGTCCCGATTAATGTACCTTCACTCCGCGAACATCACGAAGATGTTCCAGAGTTACTTGCTTATTATATTGACCGTTATGTTGAGGAAGACAACCTTCCCTATCGAAAATTTTCTATGGCCGCTCAAAATAAATTACGTAATCATCCATGGCCTGGCAATGTACGTGAATTAAAAAATCTTGTACAGCGTTTACTTATTGTTGGTGCAGGTTCCGAAATTGACGAAAAAGAAATAAATACTGCACTTGGTCAAACAGCCGATCAGCCTAGTAATAACCTACAAACAAGTTTTGACTTACCGCTACGCGAAGCACGAGAACAATTTGAACGCAGCTATATTATTCACCAACTAAAATTAGTTAATGGGAGCGTTGGAAAAGCGGCAAAAGCTATTGGCTTAGAAAGAACACATTTATATCGCAAACTTCGTTCTTTAGGAATAGATTCAAAACACCTTGATAATGAATAGTTATAACTCTTCTGTTCCTAAACCTTTTTCTAATCGTTCACGTCTTGCTTTTGCTCGCCCAACTTCACGGCCAAATTGCTGGAATGTCCAACCTTTATCATAGGCACGTTCAAGTACATATTTTAGCGAATTAACCATTCGTAAACGCATAACAAGCGCATCCGTTTTTAAAACCTCCTTACCCTTTTCATTAAATAAAAGAATCGCAGGCGTTCGACTTAATTTTTTCTGTGCGTACCACTTTGCAGGACTAGTACGCTGCCCACTCGGTGTCAAAATAGGTGTTTTATCATCTTCAGCATCTAATCGAATGATATCAAATTGTTTTAATTTACTTCTAACTTCTTTTAAAACCAACACCGCATCATGGAAATTCTCACATTCCATACAGTTCTTTTTTTCAAAGAGAACAAATAATGGCTTTTTCTCAGAACGATATCCTTTCTCTAATATATAGGGTGGCTTTCTAAAAAAAATATCGTTTCGTAATGTTGTTTTAAGTTCTATACTCTCTTGTGCAACATGATGCTTTAAATAATCCTGAAGCTTTTGAGTTTTATACAAATCACCATTAAGATAATTCAATATTCTTTTAAACCTTGCTGGAGACTGATAACCAACCAAGCGCAAAAGACGTTTACCTTTGTATCCATAAAAAATAATAGAGGGTGAAAACTGCACACCTTCTTCTTTGGCGAATGTCTTCGCCGGCATAGATTGACCTACCGGTGTTGTTATATCGGCATCATTGAATATTTCCATTCCAATTGAATCAAAATTTTTCTGAACAGCTTTCGCAATAGCCGGATTGGCTAAACTTAAACGTATGAATCTATCACAATAAGAACAACCTTCTGTAGTAAAAAATAGCATTAAACCTTTTTTACCATTTAAACGTGCTTTTTCAAGGTCGTCGGAAAGCTCTAAAAAGGGACTATCTTTAAACCACGATGGAAACTCAATATGCTTAATCACTCTATCGTCAAATTCTTCAGCATTTAACGAATTTAACAAACAAAAATAAATAGCAAATGCTATGAATATATTCCATTGTAATCTTTTATTTTTAATCACAAGTTACCGCTCCTTGATAAAACTCATAATGACTAAGTAAAGCAAAAAATTGCACATAATTAAACAAATCGTAGTATTAAAGTCGATATTTATCCGCTTTTAAGCAATCTTTTTACTTCTGTGCGATTCGCACTTGTATATCTAGCATATATTTAAACAAGAGGTTGCGTATAAACTCAAGTGCTTTAATCCAAGACTGTTAATGCGAAACTTAGTATTAATTAAGCGTTGTATTACGCTTATTAATAGCTACAATACACCCTACATATTATCAACTAAAAAATTTCTAACGAACTCAACCATTTCATGAAAATAATTATCTTAGGCGCCGGACAAGTTGGCAGCTCTTTAGCTGAAAACCTCGTTAGTGAAGACAACGACATCACAATTGTCGATACAAATACTACCCAATTACGTGCACTGCAAGATCGTCTCGATTTGCGAACCGTCGCCGGACAAGCATCTCACCCTGATATTTTACAAAACGCAGGCGCTCAAGATGCCGATATGATAATTGCTGTAACAGACAGTGATGAAACAAATCTTGTCGCCTGCCAAATTGCATATACTTTATTCCACACGCCGACTAAAATTGCGCGAATTCGAAGCATGGCTTACTTAAGTGAAAGGGACAAACTCTTTACCCAAGATGCTTTTCCAATTGATGTTTCAATTAGCCCGGAACAAATTATCACTGATAATATTTTTCGCCTAATTGAACACCCAGGCTCATTGCAAGTACTCGATTTTGCTGATGGCCAGGTACAAATGGTCGGAGTTAAAGCTTTTTATGGTGGTCCGCTTGTTGGTAGTGAGCTCAAAGCCATCCGTGAGCATATTCCTAATGTTGAAACGCGCGTAGCCGCAATTTATCGGCGTGGTCATGCCATTATTCCTGAAGGCCATACCGTTATTGAAGCCGATGATGAAGTCTTCTTTATTGCCGCAACAAAAGACATTCGTACAGTGATGAGTGAACTACGTCGAGTTGATACACCTTACAAGCGCATAATGGTTGTTGGTGGTGGTAATATTGGTAGACGCGTCGCCAAATCACTCGAATATAATTATAACGTAAAGCTCATTGACCATAACCTAGAACGCAGTGAAGAAATTGCGAATGAATTAGATAAAACGTTAGTAATACATGGTGATGCTGCCGATCAAGAGTTACTGCAAGAAGAGGGCATTGATAAAATAGATGTCTTTTGCGCACTAACAAATGATGACGAAGCCAATATTCTTTCATCCATGCTCGCTAAACGTATGGGTGCACGAAAAGTTATGACACTAATCAACCGAGCTGCCTACGTTGACCTTATTCAAAGTGGCGATATTGATATCGCCATCTCACCTCAACAAGCAACCATCGGTAGCTTACTGACTCATATTCGTCGTGGTGATGTTGTAAAAGTGCATTCTCTACGCCGTGGCGCAGCCGAAGCCATTGAAGCGATTGCACATGGTGAACCAAGCTCATCAAAGGTAGTTGGCAAAAGTATCGAAGATATTAAGTTACCCCCCGGCACAACTATTGGCGCTATCGTACGCGATAAAGATGTTATTGTTGCCCACCACGATACCGTTATACAATCCGAGGATCATGTGATTATGTTCTTGGTTGATAAAAAATTCATCCCTGTTGTTGAGCGCCTATTCCAAGTCGGCATTACCTTTATATAAGTATGAAATAGCCTATGCAATTTTTTGCTATACAACGCATCATTGGTTTACTGTTGATTATATTCAGTGTGACTCAGTTACCACCCGTTATTGTATCCCTTATTTATGACGACGGTGTTTTATATTCATTCCTCATTACCTTTGTTGTTACCGTCGTAACCGGCTTGGTTTTATGGATACCCGTATCAAGATCGCGCAAAGAGCTTAGGCTACGTGACGGCTTCATTGTAGTCGTTGCCTTCTGGACAGTACTCGGATTATTTGGCTCACTACCCCTTATATTATCTGATTACATTACCATATCTATTACTGATGCCATTTTTGAATCCATCTCTGGGTTAACAACCACTGGCGCAACCGTAATTACCAATATCGACACCCTCCCAGAGTCTATTTTATATTACCGCCAACAATTACAGTGGTTAGGTGGAATGGGTATTGTTGTTTTAGCGGTAGCCATTATGCCCATGCTTGGTATCGGGGGTATGTCACTATATCGAGCAGAAACACCAGGGCCAATGAAGGACAGTAAACTTACACCGCGTCTAACAGAAACCGCAAAAGCACTTTGGTATATTTATTTAACCTTAACTATTCTATGTGGCCTTGGTTATTGGTTTGCTGGAATGAGTGCATTTGATGCTATTGCACATAGCTTCTCAACGGTTTCTATCGGTGGCTTCTCAACGCATAATGCTAGCATGGGTTTTTTTATTGATAAGCCACTAATTGAAGTGACCGCAATTATTTTCATGTTTTTATCTGGTATTAATTTCGCGCTGCATTTTACCTCTTGGCGCAGTCGCAGCATTAAAGCCTATATTATGGATGCTGAGTTTCAAACTTACGTTAGCATTCTAATTTTCGCCATTATCATTTCTACCGGTTACTTATTTTACAAGGGCCAATTTGCAACAGCAGACCAAACTATTCTATATAGTATCTTTCATGTTGTTTCCATTGGCACAACAACGGGCTTTACGACACAACAATACCATTTATGGCCAGGTTTCTTACCTGTCATGTTATTGTTTTTAAGTTTTATTGGTGGTTGTGCCGGCTCTACCGGCGGCGGTATGAAAGTTATTCGCTTTTTACTTCTGTTTAAACAAGGTAAACGTGAAATTATGCGCGTCATACACCCTAATGCGGTACTGAGTATTAAGGTTGGTGGTAAACCCTTGCAAGCGCGTGTCATCCAATCTGTTTGGGGTTTCTTTTCCGTTTACGTTGCTACTTTTAGCGTTATGCTTTTATTGCTAATGTTCCTTGGGCTAGACCAGATAACAGCCTTTTCTGCTGTTGCAGCGTGTATGAATAACTTAGGTCCTGGCTTAAATGAAGTTGGACTCAATTATGCTAGCCTCGATGACGGTGTGAAGTGGATCTTGTGTTTCGCTATGTTACTCGGACGTCTAGAAATCTTTACCTTATTGGTTTTATTAACACCCGCTTTTTGGCGACAATAAAAAAGGCACGCCAATTCACTTGGCGCACCTTTTTCAATATCCGAAATTTAAAAGCTACTTAAGTCAGAGTTAATACGTCTCTCTAAATTTGCAACCCAACTATTATAATTTTTATGTATACTCGAACCATCATATTTCAGGTTCGCACTGTCTTTGTATAAAATACTATAATTCTTTAAATTATATGTAATTTGGACTTTAGCCATGTGAGACCTAACATAAACCGTACCTATAATTACCCCAGGCTTTACCGGCTTCATACTCCAGCCCAAGCTTACACCTGCCTTTATTATTAAATTCTTAACATCTTTAATCGTATACGCTTTCGTAAAATTAATTGCAGAGTTATTTATTTCCCTTACAGGATTAGTCCTACAACTTGTCATGCTAACTAGCAATACAACTAAGATTAGTGTCGAAATTTTTTTTAATAGCATAATAATCCCTCTTTAAGTTCTATTTTAATAAATGTTATTTTCTTCTTATATTTAAACTAAGGTATAGATAATGGCTCTTTCGTTGACAATTATCAAGATATTAACAACAAATGAAAATATATCATTAAAATATTATCCCTGAAGTAAATATACATATTTTCCGTAACTATTTGTAGTAAGTCTCATTTCCTCTGATATAATCGATAACACCTATATCAAAGAGCCTTCCATGCGATATACGCTTCAAATTTCAACTCTTTTTCTTTGTTTCTTTCTTGCTTCTGCCTTTGCTGAACAAAGCCCACAAGACAAAGCTGATCTTGCTGTTGCTAATATTTTATTCGATTTTTCAAAAGGTGAAGAATTTGCTAGCTATCGTATAGATGAATATGGCTATGCTCACATTACCTTTGCATTAAATATACCCGACAAGTTGTACAATGAAATATTAACTACCATGCAAGAACATCCCGATATTCGTGATGTTATCTTTGATAAAGGCGGACCTCGTTGTAAGCTATGGTAAATTTCATACCTTAATTGAAAAAAACTAACTATACCTACCAAAAAAATAACATTAAAATAATAAAAATACAGGTTGCTAAACATGGATTCAACACAAACTGACTATCAATCACCTTTCACGACAGAAATGCTCGATGCTTATCGGTACCAAGGTGACGAACTTGCCGACACAGTCATTGAGGCTTTTGCTGCTCAATATCAAGGCTCAATTCAAGAATTGGCTGAAAAGCTACAAAACATGATTCGTATGCCACTCGAAGAAGATATTGCTAACGTCTTATATGAATTTTTCCCCGATGATGAAGGAATTCGTCATGCGTTATTAACCTATTTCAACAAAGCTGTTGAACTACCTGACTGGCTTGATAGCCAAAAACTAAAATTGGGTGGCCATGTTTTTCAAGATCACTTATTTAGCAGTTTTATGGTACTCGGTTGTGCAAGCTTGCCAATATGTTACGTCTGTAGTCCCGATGTAAAAGTTTTAAGTTTCACTCGTAGACTCATCGATGATGCACCTAAACGCTTAGTTGAAACAGCACAAATGGTTACTGATGTTATGAGTACCGGTGGTTTAACGGTAAAAAATGGAACGCTTACAGGCAAAGGCGTTCAATCAATTTTAAAAATTCGCTTAATACATGCATCTATTCGTCATTTGCTCATGAATAAAGAAAAACTACTCGCGGCACATGAACATACCAATAAATTTGATCAAAATAATTTCTTACTTGCTTATGTTTTTGACAGCATTCAAGACCAGTGTACATGGTATGGTGACTCTAAACCTG